>OCVT010001372.1_pt1 | contig 10458 bp, 7 predicted proteins | sample 1539111 | NCBI WGS metagenome assembly OCVT01 (sample SAMEA3991482, study PRJEB22521) | metagenome | biome: anthropogenic terrestrial biome; feature: sewage plant; material: raw primary sludge | place: Sweden | collected 2012-09-26 | reverse complement strand
CACTTGTAAAGATTTTTTACAAGAAATAAAACACATCTTCAATATGCTTTTCAGGTATTGCGGCATCACCTTACTTGCCGAGCAGGTGGCGCGCAAACTCGATGATGGTATCCTGCCCGCGAAGGAGATCCGTCTGAAGAAGCGCGACACTGTCGTCGGGTTCAATGCCAAACTCGGTGTTCTGTTTCTGTTTATCATACATGGGACACGCCGAGAAGCGTACGCTCCAGCCATTGGGCAGCTCACTGGAGAAAGGCAGTCCGGCCCCGCCCCCGGTCTTGTCGCCGACCACGGTAACACCGGGACAGCACTTCATATACTTCACAAACTCATTGGCCGCACTGAACACGGAACGGTTGGTGAGCACGACGACCGGCTTCTGCCAGCGTATGCCACTGGCAGGCTTGAGGCGCTGTTCCTCCATGCCAGAGAAATCACTATGGCCGGCACCCGTTTTGTGCTGCATATGACCCACGAGCAGTTCCTTGTTAGTGAACCGCGCCGCCAGCTCTTCGGCACCGGTGATGAGGCCGCCGCCATTGCCGCGCACGTCAATGATGAGTCCGTTGCAAGGCGCCAGATAAGTGAAGATGTCGTCCAGGTTTCCGCTTCCGAAGGTATTCTCGAACGAGGCGCAGCGGATGTAGCCAATGTTATCGTCGAGAACCCTATAGCGCAGGCCCGAGGCAATGCGATAATCGGTGCCGAGATACTTGGTGAGCAAGGTGTCGGAGACATTCGAGGGGTAGCCTTCGTGCCACGACCAGTAGCGGGCCACATCCCAAGAGGAATACATGTTGACGTGTCCGTCGCGCAGTTCGCCCAGCATGTTGCCCAGCACCTCGAAAAGTTGGCCCTCCGTCATGTCGTCGTCCACCTGCCTGGCATAGCGCGCGTGTACCTCATTCCAGTCGAGGCCATACTGACTGGCCTTATAATCGAAGAAGCAATAATGCTCGTCTATCATCTTCCACAACGCCTCGAAGTTACCCGTGGCATTGTCGGCATATTCCTCTTCGTCTACACAAGCCGTGAAAGCAAGCGCTATGACCAGAAAACTGAGCAGACGGATGACGGTTCGCTTCATGGCTTATAATGGATTAAGGTGAAGTTTCTGACGATACCGATGACCAGCGCATGGGTATAGTTGTGATACTTCAGGTGGTTGATTTTGGCCTGCTGACAGTCGCCAGTCAGCCCTACACGAATCCAGGTATGGGCCAGCGGAAAGTCGAAGGACAGCATCTGGCGGACTGACGGCGTGCTGACAAAGGTGGTCGGCACGACGTTATGGTCGTAATTGCCTTCGGAGAAAATTTCATAATAGGACTGCCCGTAATTGGGCGAGAACAGGATGCCGACCAGCGGGAACTGGACATCGTAGTTCAGAAAACACTGTTTGTGCCATAGCATACAGGCATAACGCAGACTGGCCGACGGCGCGAGGTTCAGCGAGAGCCTAGCCTGAGCGGGATTGTTGCTGTTGCGCGTGTTGTACAGAAATCCCAGGTTGGCGTCGAGACCACCGCCGGCACTGACCAGCAAGCGGTCTGCCAAGATTCTCCAATTGCAGCGGACGGCATACTGGAAGTTGTACAGGCCGCCCATCTCATTATTGTTATCGGCACGATTACGGGTGTAGTCAATCTGCCCCTGATGAACAAGACGGTAGGTGATGCCCTGATAGCGCCGACTCTTACGGTCGTTCAGTAGAATATAGCACACGCTGGTTCCGGTGTACTTCTCGGGCGAGATATAGGTGTCGAGAATGTTCGTCATTCCTATACCCGCCATTTTCACGTTGGTACCCTCCGTTACCTGTCGGCGCGAATAAGCCGTACCATCATAAAAAATGCTGTCGCTCTGGGCGCTGACCTGCAGACTACAGGCCATGGCCAGCAATAGGATGATCGCCTTACATATCTTCATCAGGGAAAAGGCTTAGTTGACCGGTCATCTCATCAATGACCTGCTGCTGACTCTTTCCGGCGTCCGGGTCTATATTTTCTTCCGGTTCTTCGGATTCTTCCTCTTCATCGTCGCCGCCATCGGTCTCCTCCGGTTCCGGGAAACGGGTCGGCTCCAGTTCTTCTATCTTGTCGACTTCCCAGGTACAGATACGCTTTCCCTTTGCCTTGAAGCCTTTCACTGAGATGAATTCTTCGATATCGATGTCCATCGCCGAACGTACGGCATCGGCTCCGCCAAAGGTGACGCGGATGCGCGGATAGGCCACGTCGGTGAGCAACACCAACTTGTTGCCGGGATTGTCACCGATGTAGTTCTGGATCTTCTTGGTAGCCTCCATCTGGAACCGCTTCACATAAGGGTAGCCCTGGTTGTCGGCATCGAAGAGGACTGCGCTCCACACCTTATGCCGATCCCACTTTTCAATCGTCCGGATATGATCTTCATAGTGATTGTTAGCATCGATATTGGTCGTATAGAAGTCGCCGTTGTCGAGAACCACGAGAATGGAGTCGTCCTCGAAGAACTCGCCCAGCAAGCGTCCATGCTCATCATAGTTCACTCGGTTGACATCGGGGTCGAACCACACCTTACGACCGCCGAGCGTGGAATGGCCGTGGCTCTTCAGGCCGATGCGGTGAATAACATCTTTGGTCAGCACATTGCCCTTTGTCGTACGGCCCTTGATGAGCACTTCCGAGAAGTCCTTCTCCAGGAAGATGTTCTGCCGTTTCTTCTTGGGGTTCACCTCAAGGGTTACCTTGATGACTTCGGCCTCGCCGTTCGGGTTGGCCGAGAAGTAAACGACCTTAGACCCCGGTTTCCCCTGCGTGATGTCGTAGTCATGGTCGCGCGTCATCGCTGTGATATTGAACCTCTTGATATAAGAGAAACCGGCGCGGCCGTCGCGATAGACGGCATTGTAAATGGTGCGCTTGTCGTTTTTCTTGAACACCTGGACGTGCAGGATATTTTTGCCGACGAAAATCTTGTCGGCTACGCGCAGCACCTTATATTTACCGTCCTTGTAGAAGATAATAACGTCATCGAGGTCGGAACAGTTGCAGACGAACTCGTCTTTTTTCAGTCCTGTGCCGATGAAGCCTTCCTGGCGGTTAATGTACAACTTCTCATTCGCCTCTACCACCTTCGCTGCCTCAATGGTGTCGAAGTTTCTGATTTCGGTGAGACGGGGATGATCCTTTCCATATTTTTCCTTGATGAACCGGAACCAGTTGATGGTGACGTCTACCATGTGGGCAAGGTCGTTGTCGATACTGTTTACTTCCGCCTTGACCCTGGCCATGAACTCGTCGGCCTTGTCCTTGTTGAACTTCAGGATTCGCTGCATTTTGATTTCGAGCAGGCGCAGAATGTCGTCACGGGTAATCTCGCGGATGAGGTCTTTCTTGAAAGGGTTGAAGCGCTGGTCGATGTAGGCCACGACGACATCCATGTTCTCGGCCGTCTCGAATTTACGATCCTTATACATGCGCTCCTCAATGAAAATTTTCTCCAGCGAGGCGAAGAAAAGTTGCTCCAGCAGCTCGTCACGGCGTATCTGCAACTCCATGCGCAGCAAGCCCATGGTGCGGTCTACGCTATGACAGAGCACATCGCTCACGGTGAGGAAGCGGGGTTTGTTGTCTTCTATGACACAGCAGTTGGGGGAGATATTGATTTCACAGTCAGAGAAGGCGAACAGGGCATCCATGGTCTTGTCGCTCGACACACCAGGTGACAGGTGAACTTGAATCTCCACGTTGGCCGCCGTATTGTCGTCGACCTTCTTGGCCTTGATTTTTCCTTTGTCTACAGCCTTCAGTATAGAGTCGATGAGCGTGGTGGTGGTCTTGGAAAAAGGGATTTCATTGATGACCAGCGTCTTGCTGTCGAGTTTCTCTATCTTCGCTCTTACCTTCAGCAGGCCGCCGCGCTGACCGTCGTTGTATTTGGAGACGTCAATGCAGCCGCCCGTGGGGAAGTCAGGATAGAGCTGGAAGGGCTTGCCTTGCAGGTAGCTGACGGCGGCATCGCAGATGTCATTCAGGTTATGGGGAAGAATCTTTGAACTCAACCCGACGGCGATGCCCTCGGCTCCCTGCGCCAACAGCAATGGGAACTTGGCCGGCAGGGTGACAGGCTCCTTGTTGCGGCCATCGTAAGAGAGCTGCCAATCGGTAGTCTTGGGGTTAAAGACGACATCAAGAGCGAACTTGGAAAGTCGGGCCTCGATATATCGGGGGGCCGCGGCGCGGTCGCCGGTCAGAATGTTTCCCCAGTTACCCTGCGTGTCGATGAGCAGGTCCTTCTGCCCCATCTGCACGAGCGCATCGCCGATGGAGGCATCTCCGTGGGGATGGAACTGCATGGTATGACCCACGATGTTGGCCACCTTATTGTAGCGACCATCGTCCATTCGCTTCATAGAGTGGAGAATACGGCGCTGAACAGGCTTCAGGCCATCCTCGATATGCGGCACGGCACGTTCGAGAATGACGTATGAAGCATAGTCCAGAAACCAGTTCTGGAACATGCCACTCAGATGATGCACTGCCAAGGCGTCGAAACGGTTCACAGGTTTATAGTCAGAATGCTGATCATCAGGCTGCTCATGATTCTGACTATCGTCGGAGTCGTCGTTCTGAGTGTTTCCAGTGTCTTCGTCCTGACTACCTTCAGCGTCTCCGCTCAGTTCTTTCTCTGTGTCGTCGTTCTGTGCTGTGGTGAGATCATTCTCCTGCTCTTTTGCGTTCTTCTCTTTTGTAGAATCATTCGCCATCAGGTCTTCACCGCTGTTCTTTTTTTCGTCGTCTTTTATTTCGTCGTCCATTAGATTGTGGTATTATCCTCCTATTATACAGCGCAAAATTACAAAATTAAATTGAATTATCCTTGTTTTTAAGGAAAAAACGTTTTTAGAGAGGCACGAGCGCACCCATTTGAAAGATTCATTGTATATTTGCCGAAACAACAAACAGAAGATGATGAATGATATATTAAACAGTATGAAGACGCGCCGCAGTGTGCGCAACTACGATGCCGACAAAATACCGGACATGGAATCAGTAAATCAGGTAATAGAGGCTGGCACATACGCCCCCACAGGCATGGGCATGCAGTCGCCACTCATCATTGCCGTAACCAACAAGGCCGTACGTGACCAACTGTCGCGCCTCAACGCCAAAGTCATGGGCACCCAGTCGGATTCGTTCTACGGAGCACCGGTGGTGCTCGTCGTGCTAGCCAACAGGGAGCGTTCCACTTATCTGTATGACGGCTCACTGGTGATGGGCAATCTGCTCAATGCCGCCCACGCCGTGGGTCTGGGCAGTTGCTGGATACACCGGGCCAAAGAGGTCTTTGATTCGGAAGAAGGCAAGGCGCTGCTGAAAGAATGGGGCGTGGAAGGCAACTATGAAGGTATCGGCCATTGCATCCTGGGCTATGCCACGAAGGAGCCGCCTACTGCCAAGCCCCGCAAGAGCGATTACGTAAGGTATGTAAAATGAACCTCGGTGAATTTCACACACTAGCGGAGATACAGCGGATGATTGCGGAGAGGGGCTTCCTGCCTTTCTTATCCCGAACTGGGGTAAAGGCTGATAATTGTATGACCAATAGCCGGACTTTTTACTGACTCTCGCTGGCACAGGCCGCATAAACAAGCAGATACAAAAAGAGGCTGACCTCTTGCGAAGTCAGCCTCATGCTGTTTTATTCCCTCTGACGGGATTATCGTTTTACTTCTTTTTTGTCACTTTTTTCTTCGTAGACTTCTTAGTCGTCGTCTTGGCTTTAGTCGCAGTCGTCTTGGTGGCCGTTGCTTTGGTGACAGGAGCCGGAGCGACATACTTGGCAAAAGCCAGTCCGCTCTTCATGCCGTCAAAGCTCTTGGCAAGAGAAGAAACCGTACCGAGCGTGCTGTTGCCAGAGAAGTTACCCACCTTGCCTACTACATCGAGCAGCTTCGAACTGTCAAAGGTAAGAGACAGATTATTGTTCTCAAACTGCGCATAACCGGAAACGTTGGCTGTGCCCTCAAGATAAGAAAAAGTTATCTTGGAACCGTTCAGCGTGTAAGTACCCGAAGTGGTAGCCTCGCCGTTTTTGTAAGTGGCGAACTTGCCGTCGCTGGTAAATTCTACCATAAACTTACCGGGAGTGATGCCCACTTTGGCAAACTGCGCAGAAAGTTTCTTCTCGATGGCGGCGGCTGCAACTTTTCCACCAGCCTGTTTCAGCAGGTTGCTGCTCTCGAAGATGACAGCCGGTTCCTTGTAACTCCATGTGCCGACGAGCGTCTCTTTGGTCACATTGTTTTTACCCGTAATGACTGAAGCGAGGTCGCTGCCTAAGGCTGAGCTGACCACCTTGCCGAGATTACCAAGATTGAATTGCGCGTTTGCGCTGGCAGAGGCCATGAGCATGATGCCCAGAGCGAGTGATTTAAACATTGTCTTTTTCATTGTCTTTATATTCTCTCATTTTTAGAATTGTGCTGCAAAAGTAATGATAAATATCAGAAAACCCTATTTTTTATTATTAATTTACCTATCAAAGGACAAATTTATCCTTTATCATCTATCTGTTCGCCATCGACAACCATCAGACGTATTATTCATCCACTGCCCCATGCCGCCCCACTATGGGATAAAGGAGCAGAAGACACCTTTTTGTTATTAATGTTCAATTTACTCTATTTTAACGCTAGAAATAGAAAGAATTTTAGAAAAAGTACCTATCTTTGCACCTATTATTGGCAAAAGGCATATCACAATGACGCTTTTTGCAAATGATGTAATGAGTGAAAATAAAACAATATATAAAAGGAAATGGCACAAGAAGATGTATTCAAGAAAATCGTAAGCCACTGTAAAGAGTATGGTTTCGTTTTCCCAAGTAGCGACATTTACGATGGCTTAGCTGCCGTATACGATTATGGTCAGAACGGCGTAGAACTGAAAAACAACATTAAGGAATACTGGTGGAAGTCGATGGTACTGCTCCATGAGAACATCGTCGGCATCGACGCTTCCATCTTCATGCACCCGACGGTATGGAAAGCCAGCGGTCATGTGGATGCCTTCAACGACCCTCTGATTGACAACCGCGATTCTAAGAAACGCTATCGTGCCGATAACCTGATTGAAGACCAGATTGCCAAATACGACGAAAAGATAGAGAAGGAAGTTGCCAAAGCCAAGAAACGCTTCGGCGGCAGCTTTGATGAAGCCAAGTTCCGCGAGACCAGCGCTCACGTCATTGAGCACCAGCAGAAGCGCGATGCCCTGCATGCCCGCTATACCGCAGCCATGCAGGGTCCCGACTTGACCGAGCTGAAGCAGATTATCCTCGACGAAGGCATCGTGGATCCCGTCAGCGGAACAAAGAACTGGACCGATGTGCGCCAGTTCAACCTGATGTTCTCTACCGAGATAGGTTCTACCAGCGATGCCGCCAATAAGATTTACCTGCGTCCGGAGACCGCTCAGGGCATCTTCGTGAATTACCTGAACGTACAGAAGACCGGCCGCATGAAGATTCCTTTCGGCATCGCCCAGATAGGAAAAGCCTTCCGTAACGAGATTGTAGCCCGTCAGTTCATCTTCCGCATGCGCGAGTTCGAGCAGATGGAGATGCAGTTCTTCATCAAACCGGGCACAGAGATGGATTGGTTCGCCAAATGGAAGGAGACCCGCATGAAATGGCATCAGGCTCTGGGCTTCGGCAGCGAGAACTATCGTTTCCACGACCACGAGAAGTTGGCCCACTATGCCAACGCCGCTACCGACATCGAATTCAAGATGCCGTTCGGATTCAAAGAGGTGGAAGGTATCCACTCCCGCACCGACTACGACCTCTCACAGCATGAGAAGTTTAGCGGCCGCCAGATTAAATACTTCGACCCGGAAACCAACACCAGCTACACGCCGTATGACATTGAAACCTCTATCGGCGTAGATCGTATGTTTCTTTCGGTGATGTGCCACAGCTATGACGAGGAGACGCTCGAGAACGGCGAGACGCGTGTCGTACTGAAGTTGCCGGCAGCCCTTGCTCCCGTGAAGTTGGCTGTTCTGCCACTGGTGAAGAAAGACGGACTGCCCGAGAAGGCCCACGAAATCATGAACGACATGAAATTCCACTTCAACTGCAAGTACGACGAAAAGGATACCATCGGCAAACGCTATCGCCGTCAGGACGCCATCGGCACCCCTTACTGCATCACACTCGACTATGATACCCTGAAAGACAACACCGTCACCCTGCGCTTCCGTGATACCATGGAACAGGAACGTGTGAACATTGCCGACCTGCGCAGCATCATCGAAGACAAGGTTAGCATCACCAGTCTGCTTAAAAAATTGCAATAATGAATAGAATAAAGAGTCTTATCCTGTTGTTCTCGCTCTTCGTGTCGGCCTTCACGTTCATCTCGTGCAGCGAAACCGACGATACCGTGGAGGAATACCCCAACTGGCAGAACGCCAACGACACCTATTTTAATAAGATACACACCGAGGCCAAGACAGCCATCGCATCAGGCGACACCTCATGGAAGATTTTCAACAGCTATGCCCTCAACGACTCCATGGCCAAGAATGCCGATGACCACATCGTCGTGAAAGTCATCAAGAAAGGTACCGGCAGCGGTTGTCCGCTCTATACCGATACGGTTCGCGTGCATTACCGCGGTCAGCTGATTCCCTCCACGAGTTATACCAACGGATATATCTTCGTCGAATCCTACAGCGGTGACTATGATGCCGAGACCTCTGCACCGGTTACCTTCGGTGTAGCTGCAAAGGAGGAAGGGCTCTCCACTGCCCTGCAGAATATGCACATAGGCGACCGGTGGATCGTCTACATACCTTATAATTTAGGGTACGGCTCCACTTTGCAGAATTCTACACTTTTTATCCCTGCCTACTCTACCCTCATCTACGACCTCACACTGGTGAGTTACTATCGTGCAGGAGTTAACATTCCCGGCTTCGAGGCCAAGCAAGGTGGCTACTGGGTGGAAGAATAAGCAAGTGCAGGCCGTAAGGCAAGACACTGACAGACACCTTATTATAACTAGATAAAAAGCAGGGGAGGCCGTTGACAATAATGGCTTCCCCTGCTTTTTGTCTATTATTGTGTACCTGCACAGTTTTTGATATAGGTCAAGAATATGCCTCTTACGAAACAAAAACAGCATAAATCCTTGCTTATGTTGGCAAACGGCAATAACTTTGCATCGTCATAAAGAAACAGATGTACCTGTTTAGAAATTAGAGAGTAATAAAAAAGAATTTGAGAGAACATAGGTGCCAGAAAGGTAAAGATTGTACAGGGAATTAAAACATGAGGTGTTTAGGAAAATTAAGGTATTAGGCAAGGTAAAGAAGATTGTACAGGGAATTAAGACATGAGGTGCTTAAATAAAGGTGTTAGTAAGGTAAAGATTGTTTTGTAAAACAGGATAACAGATGCCGGTGTTGGTTCGGAAAAGGTAAATAAAGAAGATTGTTCAGGAGATAACAAGTAAGCACCCCAAGAGAAAATCAGAGAAAGGAAGAAAGCATGACAATGACAACAATGATGGTCCTATTTGCAGCCAGTGCCGCAATAGGTATGTGGGCGGATAACAATAATGGCCTCTACTAGGCCGAAGCCCACGTTTTTAAACAGAAAAAACAGTTTGATAACATATAGAGCGGCTCCGATACTTTCGGAGCCGTTTTTTTTGTGGCCTGCACAAGGCATCGCGTCGCCTACCGGAAAGGGCACTTTCTCCGACTCTCGACAGCCGTTCACCATCGCCATCTGACAAAGGAAATGCACGACATAGAGATCAGCGCCGCTGCAAAAAGAGAAATACGCTTGACCCGAAATACCCCTTTAGATGGCTATGTACACTAAAATAAAAGCCTAAAGTCTTGTATACATAAACATTTTCTACTACTTTTGTAAATTCTATCAATAACATGAACAAGACACGCAGGCGCATTCACTCTTACCATGAACGCAAAGAATGTTCTGTTTCATACGTAAAAATTTTGTTTGCCCTCTAACAGCATAAGCCATTTTATAGGCATTTGTTTCTTGTTTTTATTTTTCTGTATCATTCAAGGACAAGAAAAGAGAACACTCACATGCTTGCAAGTGCGGCATTGGTTTTCGGCATTCTTATGTAGGGTCTGCTGAATAAATCATTTTGCTTAAAACAAGCAAAAACCATAGTTATTTTTAGGAAAGCAGTATGAATAATGGCATTTCTGTATAAAATCAATGCGGTAAACTACTGCCTATTTCATTTTTTTGTTTGTAGCGATAGGTTATTAACACGATAAGTTGTGTTTTAAATGTTAAAACTATCACAATTAAAGGTGTATATTATTGAATAATAGCGTATTAAATTTATTCAGCAGACCCTATTTAGGGTTCGCTGAATAATCAGGATTTTGAAAGAGTCATAAAAAGCCTACACGCCACCCTAGC
>OCVT010001369.1_pt1 | contig 10463 bp, 8 predicted proteins | sample 1539111 | NCBI WGS metagenome assembly OCVT01 (sample SAMEA3991482, study PRJEB22521) | metagenome | biome: anthropogenic terrestrial biome; feature: sewage plant; material: raw primary sludge | place: Sweden | collected 2012-09-26 | reverse complement strand
TTGATACAGAAGGTGTTTCAATTCATACAACTGGTCCTGCTAAATGGAGAACTATTTAATACATTTATAAAAATACAAAAGGCTTTTGCCTTTTGTAAACCAAACTTGAGAATTAAAATTCTCAAAAGCACTTATCTAAAATAATTCTTATATCATTAAACTAGATTCAATTTTTGACATTAAGAAGATACAATATTTGCTATTCTTTCCAACATAATACAAAAATACAGGAAAAAAGATGTTACTAGAGGATTTAAAAGATTATTTAGGCTTTGCAGTTGCAGGAAACTTTGCAAATCACTTAGGTGAAGCTGGAGAAGCCGATGAATTTTCTGTTATAAAAACTGAAGAAAAAAATGCACCCAAAGGAATGTTTCCTTTTTATATTAAAGATCATAATAGTTTTTTAGGGACTTATCCAATATGTGATGAAATAGTTTTAACACATGGAAGAGAAAATGAAAACTTACAAGTTGAAGCTGAAGTTGCATTAATTTGTGATTTTGTATATGAAAATGGGAAAATTATAGATTTAGTTCCAAAATATTTTTCAGCATTTAACGATTGTTCTATTAGAGTTAATAATGGAGAAAAATTAAGTACTAAAAAAAATTGGGGAGAAAATACAAAAGGTATTTCTCAAGAAATAATAAAAATTGATGATTTCACAGAAAAAGGTATTTTAAATAAATATCACATTACTTCTTTTATAAAAAGAGATGGAATTGTACATGATTATGGAATGACATCATCTGTAAAATCATATAGTTATTTCTTTGAAAAATTAAGAATTTGGATGATTGATAAGTTAAATTCGCAAGATGATTGTGGACCATTAGAAGAACTTACTCAATTTATGACTAATGCAAAAGATGCAAAAGGTATTTTAATCGCAGCAGGTGCAACTGCTTATACTGATTTTGGGAAGAAAAACTTCTTAAAAAAAGGTGATGAAATTTTTGTATATGTTTATAATGCCCATTCACATAGTTATCAAGATATTATGAATGACATGTGTGGAATGGATACTTTCTTGGGTGAATGTTCAAAACTTCATCAATATGTTAAATAAAAAGATAAAGTTAAATCTTTATCTCTTTATTTTTTGAATCTACATATAATATCTCATTTAAACTATCAAATACTCTAATAGTTGATTCTTCTATGTTAGAAGCTGTTTTCCTTAGAATTTTATTTTCAATTTTTAATGAATTTTCTAATAGATATTTTTGAACATTTTTATGTACTTCTTCATGATTTATTTTTAAACTATTCCATTCTTGTACTTTTGTAAAATCCATATTCTTATTTTCACAAGATAAAATCCATTTACCCATATCACAAGATTTACAATCTACAACTTGACAATTTTCAAAACTATCCAAACCTAAATAATATTTCTTTTTAAAATTAATATGATCATTTTTATATTTTGATACTTCTTTTATTAAATCTATATTCTCAACCATTTCGTAATACTTCTTATCAATCTTTGACTGTGAAGTTATTTGAAGAAGTTTAGATGATAATATTGATACTTCATTTGATAAAACATCAATATTTGAAGCTGTTGATGCATTTTTTTGTGTTGCAGAATCTAGTCTTGAAATAGTATCATTGATTTGAATAATCACCTGCTCTTGTTCTTTACTAAATTGAGTAACATTTTCAATAATATCTTTTGTCTGAGTAATTTTATCTGTTAAATTTTCATATCCTTTTATCATATCATCAGCAATAACTTTTCCTTCATTTGATTTAATACTTGCACTTTCAACTAATTTTTTTATATCTCGTGCTGCATTTGCACTTCGTGAAGCTAAGTTTCGAACCTCTTGGGCAACAACAGCGAATCCACGCCCTGCTTCCCCTGCAGTTGCTGCTTCAACGGCAGCATTAAGTGATAAAATATTTGTTTGAAATGCAATTTGATCAATAATAGTAATTGCATCATTAATAGCTTTTACTTTGTCATTTATTTCATCCATTGATGATGAAGTTTGCATTGCAGACTTACTTCCAATATTTGCAGAGTTATTTAATTCATCAGCTATTTTCATCATTTCATTCATATTTTGACTATTATTCTTAATATTTGAAGTAATTTGTTCAAGGGCTGCTGAACTTTGTTCTAATGAACTTGCTTGTTCAGTCGATGAAATAGCTAGTTCATTTGATGAGTTTGTTAAAATTTTGGTATTATTCTCAAGTTCTATTCCAGCATTTGTAATCATAGCTATTAACTCAGAAGAAGACTGCCCTAAAAGAATAGTAGATGAGCATAAAGTTCCAAAATCTCCATACATACCTTTTTTATGAACCTCATCAAGTGTAAATTGATAATTCCCTTGGGAATAGCTATTTAATAAAATATTTAAACTATCAATTTTTAATTTTGTTCTATCAATCATTTTATTTATAATATCAACTAAAGAAGATAATTCTTTTGTTGCCGCAATTTCTTTTATTGAATATTGAAAAAATCCATTATTTACTTTTTCCATAACATCTGTAATTTCTAAAACAACATTTTTATCTTTTTCTATAATTCTTTCTATTTTTTCAACTTGAATATTCATATTTTTAGTCATTATTGCAAATTCATCATTTCCATCAATTTCATTTAAAGTTATAGAACTTTTTTCCCTCATAGAATAAGCAAAAAAAGCATCTAAATTATCTTGAAATTTATTAATAGATATTGAAATTCTATTTGTTAAAATTGTAATCACAATAAAAATTAAAATCAAAAGTGCAATAATAAATAAAACAAATAAAAGAACCTGATTATTAAGTTTTGAAATATTTTCTTCAATATTCAAAATCATATCATTTACAATTTTATTTTTAATTTGCTCAAAAGATTCTATTCTTTTTGATGATTCTTCTTCCCATTTCATAACATTTGATCCATAAATATTCTTTGATAAAGTCACTATTGCTTTTAATGCTTGTGAATCATCAATATTAGAAAGCGCTAAATCAGATCCTTCATAAGCTTTTGACATATAAAAATCAAATGTTTCTTGAATTTGATTTAGTAATACATTCTCTTCATCTGTAATATTTTCTAATTTTTTATAGTTTTTAATAGCCTTTAACATTTTTGTATGATTTTTTTGTATTTTGTTTAAATCTTTATCATTTTGTTCTAAAACATAATCTTTATAAGAGTGTATTAATCCACCATATCCAATAGCATCTTTTATTTCAGAAAGAAAACTCTCTTTTTTCATTTTAATATAAATCAATTCTCTAAAATTATTTACATCTTTAAAACTACTAGAAGTAATTTCTTTTTTATAAAATTCTAATTGTTCTGTTGATAGATTTTTCATAAATATATCTAAATAAGAATTTTGAGAAGAAACAAAAAATAAGAAATTATTGTAATCTTCATTTGATATTAAATTTTGATGAAAAATATTTTTCACTATATTTTTTTCACTATATGTTTTTTCTATTATATTTATTAAAGCCACATAAGCTTGTGATGATTTCGATAAATCTTTTCCACTTGAATAAATCAATAAATCATCAAAGAAAGAGATTAAGTTCATATTTATATTACTGAAATAATCAATTAGTTCTATAGAATTTATTTTTAATTCTATAAGTTTGCTTCTTATTTCTTTAATTTTTAAAATATTATTTTTAAATACACTTATCTTTTCAAGCAGGTTAGTATCTGTTTTTGCTAGATTAAAATCTTCTAAAAAAATATCCAAGCTATTTAATGCTTGATTGCTTAATTCTATTTGACTATCTAATTTTACTTTTCCATCTTTTCCATAACTATCTAAATATGATATTGATAACTCCCTTTCCTTTTGTAAGCTTGTCAAAAGATTAGAAATCTTTACTGTAAAATCAATATAATTTGATGTCCTAGTCATATTATTCTCTTTTTCAAATTTATCATAAATAGAACTAGAAGATAAAATTAATATTGCGATAATTGGTAAAGCCAATATTAATAATATCTTATTTTTTAATTTCAAATTATTCATTTTCTCTCCAAAAGTGTATCTTTCGTAATATATTATTAATTTTTTAAATAGAAGATTAGATGTTATAGGTGTGTAACCAAGATGTAATTTACAAATTATTTTTTAGTTATTTTTAGTAAAGTAAATTATATATAACTTTATTTTATTATTTATAAAGCTATTTTAATTATAATTTCAAAAAAACAAAAGGGTAAAAATATGCTTAAAGAATTTAGAGATTTTCTTATAAAAGGTAATGTTGTTGATATGGCAGTTGGTTTTATTTTTGGAGCAGCATTTGCTACATTAATAAAATCGTTAGTTGCAAATATAATTATGCCTCCAATTGGATTACTTCTTGGAAGAGTTGACTTTTCACAATTATTCATCTCTTTAGATGGAAATGCATATGCAACTATGGCAGAACTTGATAAAGCTGGAGCTCCAGCGATTAAATATGGTTTATTTGTAAATGATACAATTTCATTTGTAATTTTAGGTTTTGTAATGTTTATGTTTATAAAATCATATAATAAACTTAAAAAAGAAGAAGTTGTTCCAGAAGCTGCACCTACAACTAAAACTTGTGGTGATTGTGCAATGGAAATTCCAATTGCTGCAAAAAAATGTGGACATTGTGGAAATACAGCTGTATAAAAGTGCAAATTAAAAGGCTAAAATAGCCTTTTAATTATAAATCAACTAAAGCCTTAAATGTTACTCCACATCTTCCGATATTTTCTACATTTATATGATTTCTCTCGTTAATTCTATCATCTTCAATAAATTGATATTTTAATTCTAAAACAACAGGTGTAGTATCTCCTGGAATTTCATAAGTATCATAATATTCACAAAACATAGCACTTTGTGATGATGAAATCATAGGTGGATATCCATCCATTACATTTGTAACATCAATTTCAAATTTCTCGATTTCACTTACTTCTTTTCCAAGAGGAGTTGCACATTTTTGTACTTTATCAACATTATCTTTGTTTACAAAACAAATAGTTGCTTTTTTTGTTTTTAAAATATTTGCCAAAGAATCCTTTGGAGTTCCATCATCTTTTTTTCCAATAGCAACAAGTAAAAGTGCAGGATTTGAAGAGATTGGAATAAAATATGAAAATGGGGCTGCATTCAAAACACCATCATCATCTGTTACAATCCATGCAATTGGTCGAGGAATCACAGTTCCTGACATAATCTTATATCTATTTAAATCATCAATATCTTTATAATCTAAAATCATCTATATCCCTTTTTTATATTTTAAATTCTTGCTCAACATTTTTAGCTATTACTTCACCTTTTAAAGTCATATATGAATCTGTTAAATACTCTTCGCTTTTGAGTTTTTTTAGTAATTTTTTACCCTCTTTTAAAGAGAATAAATTTGTATTTTCTAGTTTCAAAACAACATCATTTAGCGTTTCATCTAAATCTTTTTTTAATATTGCTAGTAATAAAACTTTTTCGTTTATATCCATTTTAATATCCTTGTATAATAAAAAGCAAAGGCTAAAAAGCCTAGTCCTAAAAGAATGGTAATTATATCTATAGAAGTTAAACTTGCCATTAAGCCAATAAATAAAGTAGTAACAATACAGGAAAGCATAAAGAACATATCATTATAAGAAATTACACGTCCAATATACTTTTCATCACACTTATCTTGCAATAAAGCATAAGTAAACGACCATAAAGTCGTAGTACTAAGCCCAACAATAAATAAAGCTATTAATGAAACATAAAAATTATCTTGCATTAATCCCCATAAAATTATGGCAATTCCTTGAAAAATTAATAAATAGTGTAAGTTCTGTTTGGTAACATATTTTGATATAAATATAGGTCCAAACATTAAAGCCACTGCTCGAACTGCATTTGAAATTCCAATTGCTAAAGGAACTGAAATTACATATTTATATTCATTTTTTGCCAAAATTGTAATCAAAGCATCAAAAGAAGTTAATCCAACACTTGAATGTAAAAATATTAAATGAAGAATTATTTTATCATTTTTTATATATCTAAAACCATCTTTGATAAGTTCAAAAAATTTATCTGTAGCAATACTAGCTTTTACAACAAAATCAATTCTAATAAATACTATTAAAGCAATTGTAAAAATTAAAGCGTCAAGTATAAATGCTGTTTTAACTCCATACCAATTTACTATAAAACCACTTATTGCCATACCAACAGCATAAGTAAATGACCAAATAATAGAGTGAATTTCATTTGCCATTTGTAAAGGTTTACCATTTAATAATTTTGCTAAAAGTGACATTTCAGTTGAAAAAAACATAGAAGCAGCACTCATTCTAATAAAAATCAAAATCATCAAAAGCCAAATTTCACTTTTATTATCAATAGTTAAAAAAAGTATTGTCATTACTAATTCAGTTGCTAATAAACTAAGCATCAATGGCTTAATTTTCACCCTATCAATAATTGCTCCAGAAATTGGAGCTATTATCACTGCTGGTAAAAAATGCATTGCTGTTACTATTGAAATAGCAAACTCAGTTGAACCAAAATCCACAAGCATTGTATAAATCGCAACATTTGAAAACCAAGCTCCAAAATATGCTATAAACTGAACAAGGGATAAATCCCTTATAATTTTATGTTCAGCAAAAAGTTTACGATAATTCAATTTGTACCAAAACCTCTTGATACATAGCTGAAAATGAACTTTCATCTTCAGAAGCAGGTGTTAAATAATTTGCATTTTTGTTTCCTGTAAAGAAAAATGCACAATCTGTTTTTATATCATTATTTATTTTTACAACAAATTTTGCAGAACCATTTTTTGAAGAAATATTTACAATATCACCATCTTTATAATTTGTAGCAGAATTTAGATAAACAAAATCATCTTTTGCAAATTGTGAATTTAATGAATTTTTGCTTTTTGCTGTAATAAAATAAAAATCATCTGCTGTTTTATCTTTATAAAGTGCTTCGATTTCTACTTCTTCAATGAAATCAAAAGTTTTAAAATCATTTAAATTTGGTTTATGATTTTCATAATAAGAAATAATTTCATCTTCATCTTTTAATTTTTCAAATCCAAACTGTTCTATACAATAAGTAGCTAGTTCATATTCACTTATTGTATTTTCATCTTTTGGTTTTACAATCTGGGAAATAGATTTTAATTCATGACCATAAGATAACCTAACATCTTTTTTTGATAAAAAAGAGCTAGAAGGTATTATTAAATCTGCATATTCACAAGTGTCAGTTAAAGTTGTTCCAAAATAAACTACAAAAGTATTTTTTAATCCATCTATTACTTTTTGAGTATTTGGATGGGAAACTACAGGATTTGCCCCTTGAATAAAAACTAAATCATAAGAGCCAAAATCTACTTTTGGAATAGATATTTTTTTATTATTCCCTTTGATATCAAACTGCTTTTCATATCCATAAGCTGAATCACTTAAATACCAAAGTCCACCTGCATCAAGTTTGTGATATCCCATATATGCAGCAAATGAATCTATGCATCTAGTTATTTGTGCACCTTCAAAATATTTTTGAACACCAAGACCTAACATGATTGCCACTTTTTTATTTTGTATTAAATCAAAAAAATCATTCACTTGTGAAAGGGGAACTCCAGTTGTTGCTTCATAAGAAACTACAGGTCTATTTCTTGATATATCAAAAAACCAATCCGCACCAGAGCCAAACTCTTCTATAAATTCTTTATCTTCCAAATCTTGCATATAGGCAAATCTTGTAAATAATAAAGCTAATTCATAATCCGTTTTTGGATTTATTTGCATATGTATCTTTGATTTTTTTGCAATATCTGTTTTTATAGGATCAATAGTTACAAATGTTTTATCTTTTACAAGATTATACATATGAGATGAAGTAACAGAGAAATTTCTTCCCCACACAACTATAACATCAGCATCAATCAATTTTTGAATAGGAGGATTAATAACATTTTGTCGCCCAGCTTCAATACCAGCTCCACCTCCCCCATCACATAAGCTTCCTCTTGTTAATGTTGAGCCATATTGAGTAAAAAAGTTTTTAGTAGCATTTTGCATTACACCTAAGTTTCCACTTCCCTTATAAAAAAGAGTTTTTTCAGGTGTTGTAGTTTTTAATTTATTTACTAAAATATTTAAAGATTCTTCTAATGAGATTTTCTTACCTTCAAAAATTGCACTGGAAAGATTCTCTTCTTTTAATAAATTTGCAAAATTCACACAAAGCTTTCCATTTGTAGTTTTATGCTCTTTTGAACCTTTTATATTCTCATCAATTATTTGACCTTGACAGGCATCATAGCAGTCCATAGGACAAGCTACTTTATGGTTATTTAAACTCAACTTTTACCAGCCTTGAAAATGTTTTTATATTCTCTAAAATTAATTCAACTTTATATGAAGAAATATTTGTAGCATCAGCTACTTCATAAATCTTTGAAATTTTAATATTACTTTTTTCTCCATCTAAAAAAATCTCTTTGTTTTTAATCTCATCAATTTGTGCAATTGGAACAAAAATTTCTAACTTACCTTTTGATAAATCTTTTGCTTCATAAAGTAAAGTTCCAGCATTTACATAATCACCATCTTTAACAGCAATATTAAAAATATAATTTGATTTTTCTACTAACTTCTTATTTGAAATGGTATCTTTTAAAGTTTCAATTTTTATTATCATATCAGCTTTTGAAGACTCCAAATTAATTACTTTTAATTTTTGAGTATCCTTTTCAAACGCAGATTTTGAAGATACTTGATTTAATCTATCATAATTATTTTTTTCAATTTGAATCATTTCATCAATATATTTTAATTTATTTTTTGATTGTTCTAAATCAACTTTATTAACCATAGAATCTATTTCAATAATTGTTGAATTATTTGCTTTTAATCCTTCAATCTTAGAATTAGAATAAATCACTTTTCCAGAAACTGCTGCTTTTACTTGATAACTCTCAATTGGTTCTAATTTTGCATAATATTCATTTGCAAAAACTGCACTAATAGCAAATAAAAATACCCATAATATTCTCATAACTTTATCCTTATAATTTTAATTCTTTTACTATATTAATAATCTCTTTTTTTAAAGAGCTAAAATCTTGTGCTTTTTCCAAATCAAAAATGAATTTATCTAACCTTGAATCAATTCTTAGATAAACTGCTAATAGTTTTATTAACTCATCTTTTGTCTTAGCATTTTTTACTTTTTTTAGTAAAGGTTTATCTTTTTCATCTTTTTTTCTTCGTAAAGTTATAACATAAAAATATAAACTTATTATTAATAAACAAGTAATTACTCCTAATACAAAGAAAATGATTCTATCTGATAATGAGGTTTTTTCTATTACTTTTATTATCTCTTTTGTATTTTGTTCATTTGATGTTTCAATTGGAGCTTGAACTGCTGCTTTTTCTAAAAGAACCTCTTTTTTTAACTCTTCATTTAAAACCTCAATATGAAAACTTTTTGTTTCTTTTGTTATAACTTTTTTTAAATCTTTGTCAAAATATTCTAAAGAAATAGCTGGAATAAAAAATGATTTATTTGCAATAATCGAAAAGACTTTTTCATATTCCCCTACATATTGATTATTTACAATCTGGCTTTTAATTATTGGTTTATTTTCATAAATAGTCACATTATTTATAGGAAGTTTTATATCTTTTACATCATCAATATTTCCATTTCCTAAAATCTTAAGTTTATAAGAAACAGCCTCCCCGATTTTTACTTTTTCTTTATCAACAAAAGCCTCTATTTGAAAATCACCAATTAGTTTTATATTTTGAGGTAAAGTTTTTATATTAAAAGTTAGTTCATTTGAGTATATGCTTTTATTTCTAGTTGTTGAAAAAATAGAATATGAATTATTTTCCATAATTTGTGCATTTATTTTTATAGGCTCAATATTTAAAGTGCCTTCTTTTAACGCAAACATTAAAAATTTCACTTCAGAAACTATATAATCACCATCTTCAAAGTTCTTAGATTCATCTAATTGTTTATACCAAAAATTCTCAAATTTTGGTTTTTCAAGATATAGATTTTCTAATTGAGAATCTTTTTTATATTTAAAAACCATCGTCAAAATAAAATTTTCACCTATATAAAATTCATTTGAATCTGTTTTTATTGTGAAATCAAATAGATTAGATTGTGTTTTTAAGACTTTTTGAAGAGTTATTTTTTCTTCATTTGTATTATAACTTTTACCATCAATCACAGCTTCGAAAGATGGTAAAACAAAATCTTTTGTTGGATTAAAAGAGTAAGTTTTTTTTACTCTTTTACTTATTTGTCCATTTATTATATTTGTACTTATTGAACTAGATATTTCTTGAACTACATTTCCATTTATTAAATCAATATTTGGAAATTTAATATCATCTCCGAAGGCTTCCAAAACAAAAATAAATGGTTCATTTTTTATTATTGTATTTGAAGGAATTG
>OCVT010001360.1_pt1 | contig 10515 bp, 7 predicted proteins | sample 1539111 | NCBI WGS metagenome assembly OCVT01 (sample SAMEA3991482, study PRJEB22521) | metagenome | biome: anthropogenic terrestrial biome; feature: sewage plant; material: raw primary sludge | place: Sweden | collected 2012-09-26 | reverse complement strand
CGTAGCGACGAACGTTGACAGCATTATCTTCCATTTCCTTGTCACCAACGATGAGTTATCAATACTAAGTTAGAGGCCTATCTAGTATATCAGAGATGGTTCGAGTAGACCTATTCCTATAATCTGTCTCATACTCCGCCGCGTCCCCATATCTAGACTCTATATAATCACTTATATAATCTGAAACTCCATAATTAAAAATATCCCTCAAATTATCTTCTAATTTCTCAAAATCTAGAGCCTCTAATTGGGTAGTTGTCAATACACTCTCTACATACTCAGAAATATAAAATTCTATTACCCTACTATTTAACTCAGTAGAACTTTCTATATAATCTTGTACATCAACTCCGTAATTATTGTCAAAGTACTGTTCAACCCAATAATACGGATCATTGTCAGCTTCCCTCTCTATCCACATTAGCGCCACATCCATAAATTCTGAAAATAGATTTACTCCTGTCTCTTCTTCTCCAGAGTCAATCACTTCATTTTGATCAAAATCTACAGAATACACTTCATCAAACAAGGAACTAAGACTTCTTCCTAGTTTCCCTATATCTACTTGCTCATCAAAAATCTTTTCAACCAAGTGTTTATTTTGTTCTGAGTACAGTAACTCATGCAAGAAATCAATTTTTAACGATGGCTTTTTAGAGATCTCAATTTCATAAACCAAATCAGTCCAGTCCCTGGAATAGAAATTATTTAATTTAGACCCTTGTGAATAAAAAGTTCCATTAAACTGATAGATAAAATCTAAAAAGAGTCTTCTATTATAGGTTTCATCACCTCGAATTATTGACAAGAGTTTATTTCCAATAAATTCATCTGTATCCCTAAAACCTTTCCAACTGATAATAGCAGATTGGAATTTTCCAAAATCTAAATTTCTCAACTGTTGAAGGTAGATAGAATTATCAATTAGTTGATTCTTTACATAATTATCATTATTAAGCCGATGAAATAGATAGTCAAATATCGACGGATTCTTAAAATCTAGCATCATAGAACCATCATCATAGTGATATAAATTGACCCAAGAATCTTCCAATACCCTTATAATGTCTTGGATAGTCCCCATCTCTCTTTGAATTTTCTGAAAAGCAATTTTTACTTTCTCAAAATTTATTGGATACTCATTGAACGAAGCAAAAAGGTATAAAAATCGTTGCTGATTACTGGTTAATTTTTCAAAGATTTCATCATATAGCTTAGTGGGGTTTGTTAAAATATCTATAATGTATTTTCCATAGTCTTCGTGCTCTTTCCGCGACTCTCTAACAATTGCCTCCATCAATCGAGGAAAATAATTTGTATGTTTAATAATCGATCGATATGTTTCGTTTTTCCTTAATTGATCATAATTAGAAGATAAAATAGTCTGTTTTTCGATATTGTGATGATATTCTTTTTCGAAATTCATTCTTAAAATCTGTGCTTTCTCCTCATCAGTGAATCGAGAAACATCTATTGTAACCTTTTTACCTTCTAAATCCTCAATATAATTTCCAAACTCAATATTTGCTTGGGTCGCCACCTGTAATATCTGAGTCCGCGTATTGAAAATCAAATATAAATTATCCACTCTTCGTGCTAGCTTCACCAATTTACTAACTTTACTCAAGTGGTGTTCAGCTTTATCAAAAGTATTTCGCCCTAAAAAATCATCGAAAATAACCAATAGGACTGCATTCTCATCCTTGTAAGCTGAACTATATAATCCAACCACCTCATCCACATCATCAATACTTCTTTGAATAACAGATGCCGATGTATCGAGTCTATTTGAAAACAAAAAACCTAAATACCTACTTGTTTCCGTCTTACCTACACCCGGTTGGCCAGTTAGAAAAACTAATCTATTCATCATCAGTGTTTTATAAGCTGCTTGGCTAGCTATTGTTTCAACAAAATATTGTCTAACAAAATCATCGAAAAACAGTTCTGTCTCTAAATCAAGGACTTCCATCTGCATTTGCTTAATTTCTTGAATTAACTTACCATTTAATAAATTATACTGCTTAAAAATGTCCTGATAATTTTTGTCATTTGATAGTTTTTCAAGCTCCCCTGCATCAATAATATGTGTATCACTTTTTATCCATTCTGGTTTTAATTCTCTAATTTTCTTCCTAGAGTCGGGATTCAAAGAAGCACTTGTAACTACGATATACTCAAACTGATTGACAAAATTTTTTTCATCTTTCAATTTTTCAAGTTTCTCAACCTCTTCCGAAATCAATTTAATCATTTTGGAAGGTTGGGTTGAACTCTGATATCTTTTTGATTGTACTATTATTGTCGGATTTACAGAATCATCCATTCCATCTATACCGCCATCTGGACCTTCACCAAAATCAATGATGTTAGTATTAAATCTTTTTTCAACAATTCTATTAGAAAATTTTTCAAAATCATCTGGTGATAAAAATTCTGTAGGAACCCTCATAACAATCTCCACTCCAAACATCTTTTATTATATAAATTATACCAAAAAAGAAGCCCATTCGGACTTCTTGCTTTATTTATTCTTCTTCAGCTGGTCTTGACTTACGAGCAATATCTGCTAGGATATGGTCCACAAATTCTGCAACAGACTGAGTTTGCGTTGCCTTACTTCCGTAGCGACGAACGTTGACAGCATTATCTTCCATTTCCTTGTCACCAACGATGAGCTGGTATGGAATCTTGCTGGTCTGACTCTGACGAATCTTGTACTGCATCTTCTCGTTACGTTCATCTACGTGTACGCGAACACCACGGTCTTGCAATTCTTTTGCAACCTTCCAAGCGTAATCCAAGTGAGCTTCCACAGAGATTGGAATCATAGTCACTTGGGTTGGAGCTAACCAAGTTGGGAAGGCGCCCTTGTAGGTTTCAATCAAAATGGCTGTGAAGCGTTCCATAGTTGAGATAACACCACGGTGAATCATAACTGGGCGGTGTTCTTCACCATCAGCACCAATGTAGGTCAAAGCAAAACGTTCTGGCAAGAGGAAGTCCAACTGAATGGTTGACAGTGTCTCCTCATTACCTAAGGCAGTTCTCACCTGGATATCCAATTTTGGACCGTAAAAGGCTGCTTCCCCCTCTGCCTCGAAGTAGTCCACGCCCATTTCATCCATAGCATCTTTCAACATACGCTGGGCATTTTCCCACATCTCATCGTTGTCATAGTACTTCTCTTTGTCCTCTGGGTCACGATATGACAGACGGAAACGGTAGTCGTTTAAGTTGAAATCTGCGTACACTTCGATAATCAACTGAAGTGCTTTTTTGAACTCTTCTTGGATTTGCTCAGGTGTCACGAAAATATGACCGTCGTTAAGAGTCATCTCACGTACCCGTTGCAAACCTGTAAGAGCACCAGATTTCTCATAGCGGTGCATCATCCCAAGCTCAGCGATACGCACTGGCAATTCGCGGTAAGAACGCACATGATTTTTATAAACTTGAATGTGGTGCGGACAGTTCATCGGACGAAGCACAAACTCCTCACCGTCACCCATGTCCATAGTTGGAAACATGTCTTCTGAATAATGATCCCAGTGACCTGAGGTCTTGTAGAGTTCGACAGAAGCCAAAGGTGGCGTATAAACGTGCTGGTAACCTGAAGCCAATTCCTTGTCTGTGATGTAACGCTCCAAGGTACGACGGATAGTCGCTCCATTTGGCAACCAGAATGGCAAACCTTGACCAACTTCTTGGCTAATCATGAAAAGATCCAATTCCTTACCAAGTTTACGGTGGTCACGTTCTTTGGCCTCTTCACGCATTTGCAGGTATGCTTTGAGATCTTTTTTGTCAAACCAAGCTGTACCATACACACGTTGCATCATTGGATTTTCGCTCTTACCACGCCAGTATGCACCAGCCACGTTGAGCAATTCAAAAATCTGGATACGGCCTGTTGACGGAACGTGTGGGCCACGGCAGAGGTCAACGTATTCACCCTGGGTATAAATGGTCAAACCGCCCTCATCATCAGAATGTTCCTGAATCAATTCCAACTTGTATGGATCATTTTTGAAAATTTCAAGAGCTTCTTCCTTAGTCACCTCACGACGTTCTGAAGGGAAGTTTTCCTTGACAATCTTCATCATTTCTTCCTGAATGCGTGGCAGGTCATCATTTGAAATCTGACCAGCCGCATTGTCCGTATCATAGTAGAAACCATCCTGAATAGCTGGACCAACCCCCAACTTGATTTCAGGGAAAAGACGCCGAGACGCCTGGGCAAACAAGTGGGCAGCTGAGTGACGCAAGATGTCCAAGGCATCCTCATGATCGGGCGTTACGATTTCAAGCGTACCTTCCTCTTCAATGGCACGAGTTGTGTCAATCAATTTACCATTAAACTTACCAGCAAGAGCCTTTTTCGCCAAAGACTTGCTGATGCTCTCCGCAATTTCAAAAGTAGTCACACCAGCTTGGTACTCACGAACAGCACCATCTGGGAAAGTAATGTTAATCATAATATAAGATATAAAGGGTGTTAAGCGGACACAGACAAAAATAGTCTTTTAGTTTACTTTTAGTACTAGGCAACGAGCTGCAGGCAGTACTGAAGTACGGCAAAGCGAGTTAACGAAGTAATAAAAGAAAAACTAAATGATGTAGGAAACAGAACGACGACGCAAGCGTCCAGTTCTCGTTTATCTTTTTGGCCCAGTCCGTAGCCCGTATTCAGTTCAACCAAATACGGAGACCCTAGTCCTTTCTATTTTTTTATTTATTTTTTAATCCCCAATAACTCCTCTTTCTGAGTTAAAAAGGTTTCCATTTCTTTTTGAATATCAATATCCAGGCGGTCAGCCAGTTCAATCAACCACCAGATATTTTCAGCCATTTTATGCTCTAAGCTATAGGGTGTTTCATCATAGTAACGGCCCTGCTTGGTCATAATCAGACGGTTCATGTTACCAATATCGTTGGTCAACAATTCTTTATTTTAAGTTGTTGAGCTGAAACAGTCTATCCCCAGACTGTTTCACTCCTCAATGGACCACTCTTTATCGTGGTGCTTGACTTCCAATTCTCTGTAAGCCTTGCGAATGGCTAGGCAACGGTCAATCGTTTCTTGTGGAATGCTGGTCAACTTCATCTCCTTGTTTTGTCAAAAAAGAAAATACGACGTCCTTGCAAAAGGACGTCGTAACGTGGTTCCACCTTCATTTATCTACGACAAAAATGTGTCATAGACCTCATGGTTGGCGATAAGGGAACCACCCTTTTATGTTTGCATAAAATCATACCGAGTAGTGTCAATTCTATCCTCTGTGCACTTTCACCAACCGCCCACTCTCTCAAAGATTTCCTAGAATTGATAAGTCTCTAACAGCTATTATAACAGGATTTCCTGATTTTTCAAGGATTTTTCTTCATTTTCTTCTTTTGTGTAAATAGCAGAGCTCCTATCCCATTTCCAATCAGAGCACATAAGGTGTAGACAATCTGATAGAGAATAATCCATTCCTTAAAGAAAAAGATGGTTACAGGATAAAGCAGTAAAACCAAGGCAAGAAGGCTAGGAGAGAAGCCGTTAAAAAATCCATAAAGAAGACCCGTTAGGAACAACACAATGGGAGTATAGAGCAATATATTACCGACCACCAGCTCCTTAGAAAGCATGGTGTCACTAATCAGATGAAAGGCAATCAGGTAAATACCTGCATACATGAATAGTATAATAAGGGCTACTACAGCCAGACTCTTCCAACTTTCCTTTTGTAATCTTTCCATTTGAACCCTCCAAATTAATCAAAGAAATTCCGAATAGACTTCACCTGTTCAACAGATTTTTTTAGCATCCTTGCTGTAGTATCTGTTGATTTGACTACTGCTTTTCGTGGTAAATAAATGGCTTCTTTTAACAATACTTCAGCCACACTATCTTGATTTGTATGATTTTTTCTGAAATCATATGAAATTTTCAAATCGAGATAGTATTCAAACACTCTGCGTCCGAAATTAGTCGCGGAAATTTCATATAATTTTTTTTCCAAAACATGAGGATTCATAGGAGGGGTCATGACAATTGCTTCAATGACCGCATCTGAAAGTTCCTCTTCATGTAAAAATAGCGTTCCAAACATCTTATCAGTGATAACATTAGACAAATAGGGATTCGAGTGAGCGATAATGGGGGTTCCCGTTGCCAAGCTCTCTAAGAAGGTCAACCCTTGGGTCTCACTCGTTGAAGCCGAAATAAAGAAATCGGCAGCTTTATAATACAGAGCTGTATCACTTGGTGCAACCATTCCCGTCATCTGAACAGAATCTGTCAGTCCCAATTCAACAATCATATCCTGCAAAGCTGTCTCATATGGCCCACCACCAACAATAACTAGTTTTACCTTTGGATTGTCCGCCAAAATGTTCGGCATTGCTTTAATAACAGCCTGAATATTCTTTTCATGTGAGATACGAGATAGGCTGAGTAACATGGTTTCATCTGGTCCAATGCCCAGTTGTTCCCTTAATTCCTCAATGTCCGAAGGACAGATTTCAGGGCGATCAAATTTTGCCAAGTCAATCCCTGTTGGTATGACCCTTTTTGAAATAGGAACATTGTATCGTACTAATAGTTCCTCAACAATTTCACTCGGACAAATCACACCGTCCAAATCATGCAGGAACGAGCGAGCAAAATATTTTATCATTCCAGGACGAATCAACCGTCCCTTAGCGATATAGTGTACATAATCCTCATATTGAGTATGATAGGTATGCACAACAGGAACTTGTAGTTCTTTTGCAACCATCTTACCTAGAATACCTAAGGTAAATTCTGTATGGGTGTGAACCAAGTCCAACCTATAGCGACTAGCTATCTTTAAGGCATCTTTAAAACCAGCATAGGCTACTCGCCGGTCTTTAAATGCGAAAAATGGAACACTTGGGATACGTATAATATCCCAATCCTCGTAGCGATTGACACCCTCATCTGTTGTGGTAAAAATAAATACTGTATGACCTAATTTTTCAAGCTCAGTTTTGAGAGTTCGAATCGAAGTTGCCACACCCGAAACTTGTGGAAAATAGGTGTCTGTAAATAATCCAATCCGCATGCTTTCTCCTATTTTATGTATTATGATTTAGCTAAATCAGCCTGCTCTTGGTAAAAGGCAAGCCACTTTTCAAGCAAGGATTCCGGAGAATAATAGTTAGAAATTTCTCTCGCTTTATTTGTCAATTCAATCAGCTGATTTGGTTGATTCTGCAACGTTTCTATAGCCGTTTTCATTTCATACATATTTTTTACTGGCAAATACATTCCCTCGAGAATAACCTTGTACAAATCAATGTCTCGCAACATGATGGCTGTACCACAACTGGCTGCTTCTAAAATCGTCATTGGGAACAATTCACTATAACTAGGTAAAAAGAAAACATCAGCCATGTTATACAATTTTAGCATTTCTTCTGCTTCAACAATCCCTGTGAAAACGAGATTTTTAGGAGGCTGCTCCATTAATTTTTTATATTCTGCATGTCCATTAGTCATATTACCAAATGAAAAACCACCTGCCCAAACAAAGGTCACATCTGGACATTCTCTTGCTAATTGTGCAAAGTCATCAATTCCTTTTCGTCTCTGCACTTGCCCTGCACCTAATACAACAAATTGATCTGGAGAAATTGCGTAGTGTTTTCGAACATCTTGCACTTCTTCTGTAGAAAGAGGATGCCACTGATCACGATTTACAAAGTTTGGTAAATAAGTGATTTTATCGCGTGAAATCCCATACTCCACTAAATCATCTATGAAACTCGGATTGACGACCACTAACTGGTCCATACGATTATAAAAGGTAATCACATACCAAGATACAAGAGGATCAAGAAAACGTGGAATTTGTAAGCTACCTTCAAGAGTATCAGGAAGAAAATGCACATAACCAACTCGTCGCCCTGTTCTTTTCTTGAAAAATGTTGTCAAAAAAAAGATGGGATCGATGGTATGGTAATGGGTTACATCCGCCTTAACAAATAGTTTTTCTTGAATGTCTAGCTTAATTGTTCCACGTTCACGCAATAAGTGCATCAGCTCTCTATAGGCCCCTGATACCCCTTGTCCCTTTACTTTTTCGCTAGAACTTAACATGTTTATGACTAATTTCTTTGTACTCATATATGTATTATACACTACTTTTTCAAATAGTGAAACCGTAAACAGATAGGGAAATCCCTTACCAATTTTCTGAAAAAGTAAAAAGAAGCCGACTGATTAGTTCGACTTCTGAATCCTTATTTTGTAGATTTACGTTCCTTGATACCATGATTCAAGATAACTTCGCGATTATCCAATTCTTCCTTGTGCATAATTTTTGTCAACATACGCATGGCAATTGCACCGATATCGTAAATCGGTTGATTGATGGACGTCAGATTTGGACGAGTATATTTTGTTACCTGTGAATCATCACTTGTAATGATTTCAAATTCTTCAGGAACTTTTATACCACGATCACTAATACCATTTAACAAACCGGCAGCGATTTCATCTTCAGCAATATATGCTGCAGTTGCTCCCGCATTCAAGACACGTTCCGCCAAGACATAGCCTTCTTCATATTTGTATTTTGATTCAAAGACAAGACCTTCATTAAACTCTAAACCATTCGCTTGGAGTCCTTCTTTGTAACCAGAAAAACGAACTTTCCCATTGATGTCATCAACCAATGGACCTGAAACAAAGGCGATTTTTTTGTTATTTTTAGCAAGTAATTTTACTGCATCACTACTTGCAGCTGCGTAGTCAATATTGACACTTGGCAATTGGTGTTCCAAATCGACAGTACCTGCTAATACAATCGGAGTGCGCGAACGTGAAAATTCTGCACGAATCTTATCTGTCAGATGATAGCCCATGAAGATAATACCATCGACTTGCTTAGAAAACAATGTATTAACAACATTAATTTCTTTCTCGTCATTTTCATCACTGTTTGCCAATACGATATTATACTTATACATATCAGCAATGTCATCAATCCCCTTAGCCAAGGTTGCAAAATAGGCATTGGCAATATTTGGAATCACTACCCCCACAGTTGTCGTTTTTTTACTTGCCAAACCACGCGCAACAGCATTTGGGCGATAATCTAATCGATCAATCACCTCTAACACTTTTTTACGAGTGTTTTCCTTGACATTTTTATTACCATTGACTACACGACTGACTGTAGCCATTGACACACCAGCTTCACGCGCAACGTCATAAATCGTCACGGTATCGTCTGTATTCAACATCTATTTACACTTCCTTTCTTAAATCAAATTTCTATGAAAATTACGCTTTCACTCAATCATAGTGTATCATTTTTTGAAACCACTTTCAAGAGAAAATCGTATTTTTTTCCTTTGTACTTGCAAATTTATTGATTTTTTGAAACAATAGTCTATATAATAAAAGAAAATTTCAAAATGATTTCCAAATTTGAAAGGAAAAGCCATGTCAAAATTGCAACACGTTCAAAATTACCTCGATTCAAATAAATTAGGTTTAGCAATCTTTTCAGATCCAATTAGTATTTATTATCTGACTGGTTACCTTAGTGATCCGCATGAGCGCCATATGTTGCTCTTTGTCATGCCTGATCACGAATCACTCCTTTTCCTTCCTGGCTTGGATGTGGAGCGTGCAGTTGCCACAGTTGATTTTCCAGTCGCTGGATATATGGATTCAGAAAATCCATGGCAAATCATCAAAAATAAACTTCCTCAAAAGCATTTCTCAGCGATTGGTGCTGAATTTGACAACCTAAACCTAACACGTTATCATGGTCTTCAATCCATCTTCAATCAACCATTCTCTGATATTACACCATTAATCAATACTATGAAATTGATCAAGTCGCGTGATGAAATAGAAAAAATGTTGGTTGCTGGTGAATTTGCAGATAAAGCAATGCAAGTTGGCTTTGATAATATCTCACTCAACGTAACAGAAACTGATATCATTGCTCAGATTGAATTTGAAATGAAAAAACAAGGCATTTCAAAAATGAGCTTTGATACCATGGTCTTAACAGGAGATAATGCCGCTAACCCACACGGAATTCCATCAACAAACAAAATCGAAAATGACGCTCTGCTATTGTTCGACCTAGGTGTAGAAACTTTGGGATATACTTCCGATATGACGCGCACAGTCGCTGTCGGTAAGCCAGACCAGTTTAAACAGGATATTTACAACTTAACTTTAGAGGCTCATATGACTGCAGTTAATATGATCAAGCCTGGTGTGACCGCTAGTGAAATTGACTATGCCGCACGATCAGTGATTGAAAAAGCTGGTTATGGTGAGTATTTCAACCACCGTCTTGGACATGGTTTGGGCATGAGTGTCCACGAATTTCCATCTATTATGGAAGGCAACGACCTGGTTATCAAAGAAGGCATGTGCTTCTCAGTTGAACCTGGTATTTATATTCCAGGAAAAGTTGGTGTACGGATTGAAGACTGCGGTTATGTCACAGAAACTGGATTTGAACTCTTCACAAAAAC
>OCVT010001355.1_pt1 | contig 10538 bp, 7 predicted proteins | sample 1539111 | NCBI WGS metagenome assembly OCVT01 (sample SAMEA3991482, study PRJEB22521) | metagenome | biome: anthropogenic terrestrial biome; feature: sewage plant; material: raw primary sludge | place: Sweden | collected 2012-09-26 | reverse complement strand
GCCACGTCTCCGTGCGCCCTTGTGCGTTCATGGCATACTGCGTGTTGGAGAGCTGGTGCAGAATGTCGAAGCCCTGAAGTTTGGCAAGCAGGAAGGTCCTCTGAAGCAGAAATGAGACAGACTTTGTTTTCATAGCGGTATCGTGTCGGTTTTACATTACCGGCTCCACCGTATAACCACGCTGCCGCAACAAATTGATGAGACCTTCTTTACCCATTAAATGTAAGCACCCCACGTCTATTAGGGTAGGTGCCGACTGTATTTCGGAAAGGATTTTGCCCATCCAGTTCCGTGTGCGGTTCTCCACAATCATCCTTCCGGTTTCCCTGTCACATTCCCGTAACTTCCGGGCCAGAGAATCCGACAGTCCCAGGGAATCAATATATTCCTGCCTGTTTGCATAAGCCTTTTCCATACTGAAGAAATTTCTTTCTTTATAATATTTATCCATCAACGACCCATAGCTGACTCTATTCGGATGCGCTGTCTGGTACTTGACTCGCCGATATACAATCTCGGCCTGTTCTTCTATCGTAAAGGAGGTATATAGTAGAGAATCGCACTTGGGCGATACGATATTAATCTCTTCCTTCTTTTCGAAGCCGAAATAGTGTTTCCCATCAGTTCTGCTTCTGACAGCCAGTGCTAAATCCATCGCTTCCATCGTTTTCTTCTTTATACTTTCCATCGTGAGATTTTTGCCAAAGCCGTAGCTAGAGCCCTTACAAGTATGGAATTGATTCCAAAGTTTCATAGGAGGCATGTCATCGGCTGACAAGGAAGGGTCTAATGACGGTCCCAGTACACGTTCTATATCTTTTAGCTGGCCGCTGGTGTATAGATCACTATACTTTTTACCTGTTGTTATCTTAGGAATAGCCACCTCAGGTGTATAAAAATAATTAGCAGCCCAGTCAATATGCCCAAGTGCCAAGGAATCAGCCAACGCTAATAAATCGCATTCTGCTACCACCTGTGATACCTTGCGCCACACATCGGCGAAGCCTTTCGTCTTGTCCAGAAGAGAAACAGGCATCAAATGGTTTGCTCCCACTATATAGGAATCACTCTTCAGTCCGTTTCCGGATATGCACCACAGAAAACCTGCACCTGCCGTCTGCGTGGCAGGTTGCGCTGTTGCCGACAGGCTGCCTGAAGCCGCCAGCAGAATAAGGAAAAGAAGATGTTTCATATACATTTGTTTTTTAGTCAACTTATTGTGTTATAAACCGATGTGAGACTTCGCCTGTTTTCAGGTATTTCGTATTTTAATGAGCTAATTGAACTCTTATAATGCTGTCGATATCCGACAAAGCTTTTTCGCCAATCCCCCTATAAACAACTCTACCGCTAGGATCAATGAGCATCGTCGTAGGAAAAGCAGAGATATTGTACGTATTGGTGATAGCGGTTGTGTCTTTTTCGGTGTTTTCGTTTATATTCGTCCATTTCATGTCATATTTCGCAATCACTGATTCGAGGGTGGGAGCAGGCTTCGTAATGTATCCGGTTCCCAAGCCTGAGGAAACACTGAGGAACTGCACGCCGTTGTACTTCTTATAAAGTTCGTGTAACGTAGGCAATTCTTTCATACAGGGACCGCACCATGTGCCCCAAAAGTCAATGACGACATATCTACCTCTGAGGTTTCGGAGTGTTATCTTCTTGCCCGTCAAATCCTTTTTGGTAAAATCGGGAGCCATATATCCTTTGTATGGGGACACTTCGGAGAAGGAAGAATCAATTTTGCTGATGAGTACGGTCGCTTTCTTCTGATCAAACTGGGGGTCTGAGACTTTAAATAAATAGCAACTGTCAATGGTTCCTGCATCTAAAGAAAAGTTTTCTTTTTTAACACAAAACGCTGAGATGTCCTCTTTCGTTTGGAGAGGATATGCGCCTTTGGATATCTGATACATTCCCCAATTAAAAACAATGGTATAGTCTATTCCCTCATACGTGAATATAGCATAGTAACAGGCATTTGTAGCCCATATCATAGCGATATCTTCCAAATGATTTCCCTTTATCGTATTGAAACCCGGCCATAGCCACAGGAAGGAGCCGTTTTTTCCTTTTATCAGTTGAGGTTGGAGAAAGACGTTACCGTTATTTCCCACCGTATAGAATTCGTAGGTGTAGTCATCTCCGAAGTCATTATTCTGATTGGCGTCTATCTTCAAAGAAAAGAGATTCCTGCTTTTCTCGTAAAGCAGGGCGTGGATGGTATCTTCGTTCAGCACGTAACTTACAACCCGTTTGTTCGTATTCGCAGGAAGATTCTTTATATGAGTAGCGTCATCCAAAGGTATCGCATCAAAATGCATATCTTGTGGTAACAGAATTTCTGTCAGCTCCAGATTGATTTTGTCCTGGGCGACGGCCATATTGCAGATGCAGCAGAGAATGGCGACGAAAAGATTTTTTCTCATGATGAATAGTATTTGTAATATTATTTATTAATAAGTAAATGAAGCATAATCGTTCTGCCACACAGGTTATAATCATAAGAGTAGATGTTAACCGCATCGAATGCTGTATAAGTGTAGTGGCGAGTGTTCAGCAGGTTGTTAAGCTCAATTTTTATGATCACAGATTTCATTTTATATTGAGCCGAGGCATCAAACAATGTCATGTCTTTATATTGTGTGGTGGTGATCTGTTGGTGGATATAATCATATTTCGTGGTTATTGCTAATCTCTTCGTCGGGAACAGAGAGAGGCTTCCGTTGTGACTTAATGACTCTATGCCGTTTCTTGTTCCGGAATAATGAGTAAGTGATTTGCAATAATTGATGTTATAATTGATTTCCATCCATTGCATCGGATTTATTGTGATATGGCTATTGCAAGAATAGGTGTTACTGTATGATGTTACAGGATCAGACTGGGCCTTCATCTCATTACTATTCCAGAAAAAATATCCACCGACTTGTATTTTGGTATAGATTGAAGGAATATTCTTGGATGCGGACATATCGAATGATGCATTTTTAGAATGGCTGTCTTTACTTAAGGCTGTGTTTGAGATATCCGTGCCACTGATAAACTGAGAATTCAAAACATTTTTACGGCTCTGATTGTACGAAGCATCAGCAGAGAGATTGAAGAACTGTATGGGAAGTTGTAAACTATATCTTAAAGAAGACCTCCAATTTCTCGTTTTCCCTATAATCCCACTCGAGGCATAAGTGGAACGATAATCTTTCTGTACGGGATTTGTCAGCAAGTCTGCCATGTCCCCGATATGATGTGTATAAGAGGAAGAGAAGTGCAATTCATTATTGCCGTTGATGATATAATCGAGCGTTACCAACGGATCAAGATAAAATTCATGAATAGCCAGCTTGTCGGACGATATGATAGAAGTGTAATTCATGTTCATGTATCGGAGGTCTGCCGTCATCTGCGCATTTACTCTGTTGTTCTCTGTTTTCAGACGTAGGTTAGGACTTATCTTCGGCTCCGTCTCATACCCTCTGAGACGGTTGGATATCATGGACGATTCCTTGTTTAGCGTTGTTTCAAGAAAGCCGTATTTAACGTTTATCTGTACGGGAATCTCTACAGTCGAGGCCTTATTTAGTTTTACGGAGAAAACGGATGATTCCCTCGTATTAAATTCGGTGCTTTGGGCAGTCTGGGTGATTGTCCGCCCGTTTATATCCGTGAATGACATTCTCAATGAAGGTGTATGGGAGAACTGAGTAAACGAGTTAAACCCTATCTGCTTTTGTCCGTGATTGATAACAATGGAAAAAGAGTTGCTTATGTCAAGACCTGATGCGCTCCTGCTCTGACTCACGGAACTGCCGTTCGACACGACATCGCCATCATTTCGTTCAAACAATCCGTTGAGTTTAAGCGTGTTGTCCATCCATATATTGTCAGTATCTTTCGTAAGATTAAATTTAACACAAGGATGATGTCTTATGGTAAGCGGAGACATACGTTCATCTACCGTCACATAATTACCTCCGGCCATATATGTACTGGATGTGTACGAACTATAGTAATTCCTGCTGTAAGAATAATCGGCATCGAGTTTGACCGTACAACCTGCCGAATTCTTTTTTATCGTATTCAATGTTGCCATTCCGTTTCGGCAATACAGATAATTCCCTTGCGGGGGAGTGCTTGTGCTGAATCCGCCCAGTAGCGACATGGCAGAAGTGTTTACATTTGATTCGCCAAAATGATCAATCATATCGTACGACGCGAAGTCATTATAGTTTCCGTACTTTACCGAGCTTAATAGCTGGAACCTGTTCATAAACATCATACCGGTTGTCCCCAACTCATACAACATGCTTCTTTCCTGCCGCCCGATACCGGCCTGCATCTGTCCAAAAGGCTTGAGCTTTGCTTTATGCGAAAGTTTCACGTTGATGGCGACCTCGTTACTGGGCAAATTCTTGTCTATCTTTCGACTTTTGTGATGGCGCAATATCTGTATCTGTGTGGCATATTCCGATGATATGTTCCGCGTGGCGAGATTATATTTCCCCCCGAGCATATCCAGCCCTTCTATGTAAAACCGGCTTATGGGATTTCCCATATAGTTGATCTGGCCGCTTGTTGAAACATCAATACCGGGCAAACGTTTAATGCCATCCTCTAAGGTGACATCGCCTTTCCCCAGAAACGAAGCCAAATTATAGCTCAACGTGTCTCCCCCAACCCTTACCGGATTGGCCTTTACAATAATATCATGAAGGGTGAACTCTTTACCCATCATGATGATATCGTGAACGCTACTTTTGTTTTCAATCGGTATGGTCTCTTCAGTATATGATATATGCGAGAAATGTACAAGGAACTTTTCTTCTTTGCTGTTAAAGGTAATTTCATAATGCCCTTTTCTATTGGTAGAACAGAAAGCAAAGGTCTTCTTTCCAACCATGACTTTCACGATAACATCAGATACCGGTTTCCCTTCTGTATTTGTGACATCACCTGATAGGATTGTCTGTGACTTCACAGACGTCGTTACCAGTAATAGCAATATGAGCAGAAAATAATTCCGTGTATGGGTATACATTCTTATTTTAACTCAAGGGGTTGATATACGTGTGCTTTTTCGGGGAGAAAGACTCCATTCACAAATGTGCGCACGTCTTTTGAATCCAGAGTAGGGGACCAGGTCCTAGCATTTGTTATGTCTCCTTTTAGTATATAATATCCCGGATCATTGGGATAGCGGGCATTACAAAGCAGGGCGTTTCTGTATTTTATAAATTTGGAATTTTCTATTTTTATGGCTTCCACGTCAGGTGCGTACGTAATAAGACATTTATCCTTCATCATCCCGCACAGCATGAAGCTGAATATATTATCCTTGTCTTTGGCGTAAAGAATAAGTCCGGGTAATCCATGCAGTTTCCACGGCCCTGCTGATGAAGGAATCGCTTCGGTATACCATGCCGACCAACTACGGCCACCAAACTGTGCGGTTGCCTTATGACACAGATATCCCTCTATTTTCATCGTGTCATTGGTCAAAATCCATTTTATGTCAGGAAGGACTTCGTCTGTTATGTATTTATGCGGAGGTAAAATTTCGGCAGATGTCAGTCTGCCCTCAGGATAATTCTGATAGATGACGGCCGCATTTAGTATGATGGCATCAAACCTCTTCTGCCAGTTGTCATCATTGGGCCTCACGTCGTATGAATAAGAGTTGTACTCATAGCATTTATTCATGTTCTGGCCAACTTGTACGGCAAATTGCATGGAGTCTGTCACATGGTTGCCTGTGGCATCTTCGGTGTTGCACTTGTAGTTGTAAACAACCACAAACTTTGATACATCTATTGTATCCATTTTACCTGCATACAGGTTAATGGATACAATAAGAAGAAGAAAAACATTTAATGACTTTTTCATCATCTTTCTTTCTATTTTAGTTGTTCGCATGGGATAAATCCACTGGACGAATTCAAGGTTGTGCATGCCATGCGATTCCATGCACAGTGGTTGCTTTATCCGTTACCCAAACTGATATAGCCATGGTAATAATAAGAGCTCCCTACGATGCGAAGTTCGTAGTCGCCAGTAAGACATGAAGGCAACACCACCTGGGGAGATGATGACAGCGTCTCGGAATATACTTCTACGCCATCCTGCCACAGCTGGAGCTCCCAATCAACATACGCACACGAGAAGGTCAATGTATACTCCTGCAAAGTAATTGTAGGAACATAAGGGGGCATCCTGTGTTGACCTGGATGCAGAATAGGATCTGTAATCGGACTTACCGATAATTCTACCGGCGTAGAAAGTGGCTCTGCCGCTTTGGTCACAAGACTTACTAGTAGAAGAGACAAGATGAGGAATCCGAAAATCAGATTCTTTCTCATTAGATAGTTGTTTGGTTTCATATCAGTTTATTGTTTTTTAGATTATTATTCCAGTCCTAGTTACAAAAGTATCTGTTCTGAAACAAATATGCAAGTTTTTAAGCCGGTAATAATTGACATCTTGTTAACAAACGATTAATTAATCCATCTTTTTTCTTAATGTTTTGCCAAAAGCCAAACATTCTTCCTGTCTTTGCTGCAATAAGCCAGTTTTGGATTAACTCAACCCCGCCTACACATGCCATGCATTTCTATCTGTACTTATCAATATTGATAGGATGTGTCTACATTAAAAGTCTGGTTATTACCGTGGCGCCGCCATCCATGTATTGAAGAAGTAATGCACGGCATAAGCTTCATCCAGGCATTGCTCCATATCATCACTCCACTCACCGCTCCAAAACCTTTTCAGTTGGTACCGGTCAAATGGCGAAACGTATTTCGCCGGAATCAGATAGATAGCCTTTTTACTCTCCTGGTCCAGTTCATTATATAATGACACGAGTTTACCGGGCCCAGTCGTATTCATAATACAGCGCCCCTTGTCTCTCCAGTCCCATTCCAGTGACTTTTCGGAAAACACCGATGATGCGATTTTTTTCATAAAGGGATGTCCCGGAGTACTTAGCATTATGGCATTGTTGAAAAACTTCCCGCCGGGCTTGGGCGAATGAATGTCGGGTTCCAAAGAGAAGCAGCATTCCTTGTCACCTAAGAGTTCATTTATGGGCGTTATACTTTCATAGTCGAAGTCAACATACATGCCGCCGATCTTATCCAGAATCAGATACCGGATGGCATCCCAGCGCTGGATGTTATAGTGGAAACGCGTATAGATATCCCAGTACTGGGGGTATTCTTTCTTTATGAAGTCGTTCATCATTTTATTATCCCACTGGATATATTTCCAGTCCGGATAAGTCTTTCTCCAGGTCTCGCCAAGTATCTTGAAATGTTTCGGCAGCGGTCCGTCTATTCCGGACCATATCTGATGGATGATCTTTGGTATCTTACTCATACGTCAACGGTTATGTCATCATTACAGCTGATTTGATGACTATCTATCTTTTCTACGTTTTCTATTTTGGTTTTATATTTATCTTATATAGCAGATGCAACATCAAATACCCCGGAACGGAATTGCGTATGGTTTCCGTCCGTCCCTGTCCGTTAACGACATAGGAGTAATTGGAAAGTTGCTTCAAGACATCGAAACCATCGACCTTCGCCACCAGACGGCCCTTCAGTAAACTGCGGCTCAGCGAGACGTTCCATATCAGATTATCGGTGTCCATGGCGGCATTGTCATATCCTCTACGGCTGTACATCTTGATGTCAGTATAGAAGTTGATATTCCAAGGAAGCATGCAGCCGCCTGTGAGTCCGTAGCTGAAGTTACAGGCATTGATGGTCGTGAAATTCTCCGACTTGCTTGTTGAGTTGTTGTATTCCAGTTGTCCGGCGATACCGCAACGGAAATTGCCCAGCTGATAGTTGAGTTTCAAATTCTGACTGAGCACATGATTGTTGACGACACTGCGGCATGAGGAGTTTTGCGACGATACGCGGATAAGGTCGACATTATGATTATAATAATATCTCGTGTTTATTTCGTAATCCAGACGTCTTTGTTGGTCAAGCGCACTACTGAACCCGAAGCTGACGTTCGTAAACCAGTTGCCGCTCACATTCTTTGGCTGATAGGTGTAAACGCCGTTCGCCGGATTATAGACAAAGCTGTTGGCGACGCTCCTGTCTATGATACTGGTAGACCAGTCTACATTCAGGAAACGCTGCATGGATGCAAACTGCTTAGAAAAGCTCAAGTCAAAATGATGCGAAACGGTGTTTTTGAGAGACGGGTTGCCGATGGACACTGCCAGCGGATTAGAGTCGTCATACACATTCACCATTTGCATCAAGTCGGGAGGGGCTACCTGCAACGAATAATTGACATAATATCTCAATTTATTGTTGTTGGTACGGAAATCCAGCGTTACATCAGGCCTGAACAGCCACATACGCCTGTGCAGACACGTGTCGGCATCAGTCTTGTAATAGTTGAGCCACTCATATTTGTTCTCGAGCGGTAAGTTGATCTCCAACCGCAGGGATTTGCCGTCATACGACTTGTCATAATACACTTTGACGGCTTCATGATGAGAGCGTTCAAAATGTCCTGCACGATAGCTGTTGCCATAGTCCAATGCCATAAGCAACGAATCACGGGTAGACGGCAAGGCTCCTGTAAAGTCGTCGACATAACCGTTTCCCAGCCGGTCAAGGCGATAGAGAGATTTTGTCTGCCACGAATAGCCCTGAGCATATTTATAGGAGAACTCCACATTCCATTGATTCAGGAAGTGCATGCCGTATTTCACGCCCAAGGAATAAGCATAAGAATAAAATGGATCCTTTGTATATTTGTTTCTGTTGTCTTTCTCTTCTGAACTGCCCTGCAAATAGGTCAGATTGTAAAAGTCGTGCGTAGTACTCGGACTGTCACTTTTACTTGCCGACGCATTGACTTCCAGCACGTCGCCCCACGGCAGTTTCTTTACGGCGGAGACGTCCATGCCGGCTGTCATCCGATGTCCCGATCCGCGCACATCCTGCCTGTACTTATTGACAAGCGTATCTGCTTTGAATGTCCCTGGAGTTGCTGAAAATATGGAATCGAGTTTCTTATAGGGGTCTCCGAAACGATTGGGATTTTCTGAAAACGTTGCGGACAACACTTCGTTGTGACTGTCCGAGTTGATATACTGGATGTAGTTGTCTATTTTCACAAGCAGCGGCTTATACAGCGTAAACTCATTACTCGCATAAGCGAAGATGCCTTCCACCCCTAAGATGGAATGATTAAGATTAAAACTCTGCCCTGTATCCAGAAAGGACTGCTTCATCGTCTTCACATCAGAGAGCACATCCCGCCACGACACGTTTGCGTACAGATTCTCGGAGAAGCGTCCCTTCTTGTCGTCTATATTCAGCTCCACACCCACCGCCTTTGATTTCAGCTCCCCGTCGTTCGCGTTGGTGCTGCGCCAGTCTCCGTCGCTTCCGGGACTCCGGTATTCGTTAATATTATTCACGTTGCCATATATGGAGAAGCGTGACTGGGCCGTCATGCGGGCGGCAAACGCACGGGCCATATACCGCCCATTCGTTCCCGCGCCGGCATCCACATTAGCGAGATACCCCTTGGCATATTCACGCTTGAGGTTTACGTCCATCACGAAATCCTTTCGCTCTACATTGATGCCCACATATTTATCCTTGTCGGTCTGCTTGTCATAAAACTTTATTTTATCCACCATATACGAGGAAAGGTTTTCAAGCATCACGTTATTATTCTTTTTGAAGAAGTCCTTACCGTTGAGAAGCAGATAATCCACCTTGCGGCCGTTGAGGAAGATTTCGCCCGATTTGTTCAATGTCACATTCGGCATCTGCCTGACGAGATCATCCAGCATTGAACCCTCGGAAAGATTAAACGCATCTGCATTGTAGACTATCGTATCGCCGCGGTTTACTATCTTCAATTTTGTGGCCTTTACCACCACTTCGCCAAGCGCGCCGCCGTCCTTCATTTCCGTTTTCTTCACCCGCTTCATCAGATGCAAGGGTACATCAAACTCCGTATTCCGGGCAATATGGGTTATTTCATAATTGACGAACGTCGTTTCGTACCCCGCATGTTCTGCCCTGATGATATATTTCTCCGGTGTCGCCGATACCTGAAAAACATAATAAGAATCCATATAAGTCTTACCTTCGTCGTGATACTTCACGGTCATGGTATCCACTATGGTACTGTCGGCTTTCATCAGCGTTATCCTTACATCTTCTATCCCACATTTTGTAAAGGCATCCTTCACATGTCCGCACAACGATACGGTCCGCGCTGCTGTTACAGACAGACGCATATTGTAGGCACGCGCATTCGTAATGCCAGATACCGATAAGAATAGTAATAGAAGAAGTTTCTTCATGATGTAATGATTTATATAAATAAGAAAAGAAAGTCACGATAAGAGTAGGTAACTACTCACAACTCACTGCATGCCGCAGAATGGAGTCTAAAATAACAGGAGTGTGTTCTATAGAAGTCCTGCACGAATCCGATGAGGACGACGGCTCCTCATCAGATTCGTGTTCTATAGCTTATTTCTCGTT
>OCVT010001348.1_pt1 | contig 10558 bp, 8 predicted proteins | sample 1539111 | NCBI WGS metagenome assembly OCVT01 (sample SAMEA3991482, study PRJEB22521) | metagenome | biome: anthropogenic terrestrial biome; feature: sewage plant; material: raw primary sludge | place: Sweden | collected 2012-09-26 | reverse complement strand
ACAAACAGTGCCCGCCCTTCGTTGCTTTGGAGCATAGGCTCCAGGCGCTGGAACAACTCGTCCAATTGCTTTCGCAAAGTGCCCATGCGGGCTCGCACTGCCGGCCTCGCGGAAGGTTCAATCACGAAAACCTCCCAATCAAGCGCATTCAAACGGCGATGGGCTTTGGATGATCAAGACACAGAGCGGTTTCTCACGCTTTTCTCGGCCATGCGAGGCATGCCATAGACCAAAGCGATGACGCTCTGGCAGGTAGCTGATGCATCTCTGTTTCACATGAGGCTTGCCTAGGCTGCCGGGCAATAAAAAACCGCCAATGCGGTTAGGCATTGGCGGTTGCATATCGCTAGCAATGCTGCAGAGATTTATTTGCCTGCCTTCTCTGCTTTGCGCTTGGCTGCTTTCGGGTCCACCACGGCCTTGAACTTCGCACCCGCCACAAACTTAGGCACAGTGGTCGCAGGAATCTTCAGGGCGGCGCCAGTGGAAGGATTCTTGCCTGTGCGTGCTGCACGCTTCGCAGATTTGAAAGTACCAAATCCCACGAGTTGGACAGCATCGCCCTTCTTGACTGCTGTTTGAATGGTGTCGATCAGCGTTTCCAGTACAGCATTGGCGGCTGCCTTGGACAGGTCGTTCTTGGAGGCGAGGATTTCAACGAGTTCTGCGCGGTTCATAGATGCTCTGTGATTTAAAAGTGTTGAGATGCCGGTTTATAGCTCAATCTGTGTAACTTGCGTTGATTGTGATCGGTTCGCTTATCCAGTCTCAGAAGACTCTTCATGCCGATCAGCTACCAACTTCTGCGATGCAAGCAGCCACAGCAATTCAGTTCGAATCTGTTCAGTTGAAGTTCAAACCCCGGGGGGGCACCACGTCAACAGTTTCATCGAATCTTCACCTCAGGAGAGGCTGTACGACCCTAGTTCGCACAGAAATCGTTACTTGGTTTTTTCTCTTGGTTCGGATGAGGCGGGGTTCAGTGTCTCGGGCAACGTTGCTCGCTTTTGAGCCTCGGGAGAACTCGGTAAATAAAGGGGCCCGCGCTGCCCGCATCCGACCAAGGCTGCCGCACTGCCAGCAAGGACAAGCGCACTCACTAGAATTTGGGCTGCTTTCAACATATGCAAATTGTAATGACTGATCTTGAATTCATGGATCTTGCGGAGAAGCTTCTGCTTGCGGTAGAGCGTAGCTGCGATGACATCAATGAGGCCTCTGATGCCGATATTGATAACCAGCGGTCCGGAGGAATGATCACTTTGACCTTTCCCAACCGAACCCAAATCGTGATCAATCTGCAAAAACCTCTTCACGAGATCTGGATGGCTGCTAGATCGGGCGGATACCACTATCGATATGACGGGTCTTCTTGGCAAGACACCAAAGGCGAGGGTGAATTTTTCGCTTGCTTGAGTCGAGCTGCCTCACTTCAGGCCGGGATCCCTTTGACATTCGCGGGATGAGACGACTGGGCAGGGTTGCCCCAATCCATGTCGTGCTCCAGCGAATGTCAATTGAACTGGGCGGCGCGCTGATACCCCGACCTAGTTTTTGAAAAGATCCAAAATACGGTTGCGCTCTTCTGCCGCCGGCTGCTGTGGCGGCGCTGCAAGAGGTGTCGTGGAAGATCCTTTGTCTTCCAAGCCCAGGCTAGGTACGCCGCTGCGTGCATATTCTTCATAGAACCAATCACCCCCAACGTTCACCACGCCCGCAGGCACCTTAGGCTCCGTGACTGGCACGCCTTTGAGTGCTCTGTCCATGAAACTGATCCACACGGGTAAGCTCAGCCCCCCTCCAGTTTCGCGACTGCCCAGATTTCGCGGTGTGTCGTATCCGATCCAGGTGACCGCCGCCACAGTGGGTTGGTACCCCGCAAACCAAGCGTCCACAGAGTCATTCGTAGTGCCTGTTTTGCCCGCCAAATCCGTGCGTTTGAGCGTTGCTTGTGCTCTAGCGGCAGTTCCAGAGCGGGTCACCTCTTGCAGCAGGCTGTTCATCACAAATGCATTTCGTGCATCAATAGCCCGATTCGTCTCGTCGAGTGTCGGAGGTGTGGTTTCCGAGATAACTCGGCCTTTGTGATCTGTGACTTTAGTGATCAGCCATGGGTGCACGCGATAGCCGCCGTTAGCAAATACCGAGTAAGCCGCCGCCATCTGCATAGGCGTGACCGAACCTGCGCCCAGTGCCATGGTCAGATAGGCTGGGTGCTTCTCGGCATCAAATCCAAAACGTGATACCCATTCCTGGGCCGTTTTCGGACCCACTGACTGAAGAATCCGGATGGAAATCATATTTTTAGATTTGGCCAAGCCCGTCCGCATGGTCATTGGCCCGTCATATTTGCCATCGTAGTTTTTTGGCTCCCAGGGTTGACCGCCTGTCGTGCCGGCATCAAAAAACAGCGGGGCATCGTTGATCACCGTGGCAGGAGTAAAGCCTTTCTCCAAGGCTGCCGAGTAGATGAAGGGTTTGAAACTCGACCCTGGCTGTCTCCAGGCTTGAGCTGCGTGATTGAACTTGTTTTTATCGAAGTCGAACCCACCCACTAGAGCTTTGATGGCTCCTGAACGAGGGTCCAAAGCGACAAACGCCCCCTCGACTTCTGGCAGCTGTGTAATCTCCCAGCTCTTTGCTCCTTTGGAGATTCGTATGACAGCACCCCGGCGGATTTTGATATTGGGGGCTGCTTTGTCGCTCAAGCCAGACTGCACCGGCTTCAGTCCATCGCCCGTGACCTCAATGACATCCCCGTTGGCACGTGCGACCACAACTTTTTTTGCCGTGGCTTCAAGCACCACAGCAGCAAGCACATCGCCGTTATCGGGGTGGCTGGCCAGAGCTTCGTCAATCGCATCTTCTACTTCTGGCCCCTCTCCTGATGGGAGTGCTACGAATTTCTCCGGCCCCCTGTAATGTTGCCGACGCTCGTAATCCATGATCCCACGCCGCAGAGCGGTGTAGGCGGCTTCTTGGTCCCCAGCGTTGAGCGTGGTGTACACGTTAAGACCGCGTGTGTAGGCTTCGTTGCCATACTGAGCAAAGATAAGTTGCCGGGCCATCTCTGCCACGTACTCCGCGTGCACTCGCGTATTGCTCAACCCTGACCGGATTTTCAGTTCTTCCTTTTTCGCTTCAATGGCTTCCTGTTCTGTGATGAAGCCGTTCTCCTCCATGCGTTCAATGATGTACAACTGACGCGACCGGGCACGCTTAGGATTGTTGATGGGGTTGTAAGCTGATGGGGCCTTGGGAAGGCCTGCCAGCATAGCCGCCTCGGCGATGGAGATAGATTGGAGAGGCTTGCCAAAATATGCTTCAGAGGCTGCTGCGAAACCATATGCACGGTTACCAAGAAAAATCTGATTCATATATATTTCAAGAATCTGATCTTTCGTGAGCAAGTGCTCAAGCTTGAATGTGAGTAATATTTCGTAAATTTTGCGGGTAAATGTTTTTTCTGAGGAGAGGTAAACATTTCTGGCAACTTGCATGGTAATCGTAGAAGCGCCTTGGCTTTTAACCCTGCCAACGTTTGCCAGCCCCGCACGCACAATCCCTTTGTAGTCCACGCCGCCATGTTGAAAGAAGCGGGTGTCTTCGATCGCCAAAACAGCATCCTTCATCACCTGCGGGATGTCTTGGATCGGAGTCAAATTTCGCCTCTCTTCTCCAAACTCGCCGAGCAAGGCTCCCTCAGAAGAGAAGACGCGCAGTGGCAGCTTGGGGCGGTAGTCCGCCAAGTCCGATACGTCTGGAAGATTGGGGTAAGCGACCGCGAGAGCGATCAACACAGTCAGCGCTAAACCGACCGTCGATGCCGCTGCTAGGCCTAAGCCCCAGGCCAAAATTTTGAGAAGAGTGCTTGTCCATTTGCGGCTGGCGCTGGACTTCGGGGTGGCATGTGGGGCTTGATCGGAGGGGCGGGAAGGCATATCGCTGCTCAAAACTGTTCAGAGCATTATAAAAATGCTGGCAAAAATTATGCCGAGTTGAAGTAATGGGGGGGCTCAATGCCGTTGAAAACGGCAGAGTGGCTATGTAACTCACAGGAGACGCAAAAAACCGTCTTGTTTTGGCAACGTTCGATGGCTCGTAAGCAGGCAAAATTCTTTGCCGGAGAACTATCTTACTGATAGCATTCAAGTGAAGTGTTAAGTTTTGTTGCGTTATTTATACAAATTACAGGGGGCCAATCTTGATCTCAATGGGATCTTTGTTCAGTCGTCAGGCTGCACCTCTGCTGGGTATCGACATCAGTTCGTCTAGTGTCAAGCTGGTCGAGTTGGGAAAGGACAAGGCGGGAGGCCTCGTTCTTGAACGTTGCGCTATCGAGCCCTTGGAGCGTGGCTGGATAACGGATGGCAACATCGAAAAATTCGACGAGGTTGCTGAAGCAGTGCGCCGCGTTGTCAAGAAAAGTGGTACTCGCACAAAGAACGTAGCGCTCGCTCTCCCTTCATCAGCCGTGATCACCAAGCGCATAACTTTGCCCGGGGGGATGACTGAGCAGGAGCTTGAGGTTCAGGTGGAGTCTGAGGCAAATCAGTACATTCCGTTCTCGCTGGATGAGGTGAGTTTAGATTTTTGCGTTATTGGCCCTAGCAAAAACTCCCCTGGTGACATTGATGTGCTTATTGCTGCCTCGCGGCGGGAGAAAGTCCAAGATCGACAGGGCTTGGCGGAGGCGGCAGGCCTCAAGCCTATCGTTGTTGACATCGAGTCCAATGCATCCCGCTTGGCTGCCGGGCGGCTCATAGAAGCCTTGCCGGGGAAAGGCTCAAATGCCATGGTGGCCCTCTTCGAGGTGGGTGCTTTGACCACGAGCATGCAGGTGATTTTGAACGACGAGGTGCTGTACGACCGAGATCAGGCATTCGGTGGTGCCCAGCTTACACAACTCATCGTCCGCCAATATGGATTCTCCGTGGAGGAGGCTGAGACCAAGAAGCGAAACGGTGATCTGCCGGAGGACTACCAGTCGGCGGTTCTGCGCCCCTTCGTCGATAGTATGGCTCAAGAGATCGTAAGAGCTCTTCAGTTCTTTTTCACCAGTACCCCGCACAACCGTGTGGATCACATCATGCTGGCCGGAGGCTCCGCCCCTTTGCCGGGATTGACTGAGGCTGTGACTCAGCAATCTGGTTTTCCATGCAGCTCACTCAATCCTTTTGATGGTATGGAGATTGGAAGCGGGGTGCGATTGAAGAAGATGGTGCGTGAGGCGCCCTCTTATCTCACATCGTGTGGACTGGCTATGCGGAGGTTTTTGCGGTGATTTTGATTAATTTACTTCCTCACCGAGAGGTTGCCAGAAAGCGCCGCCGGGAAGCATTCCAGGCATCTTTGTTTGCCTCTTTTTTGGTGGGGCTAATCATCGCGGGTGTGATTTACTGGTGGCTGCAAATGCTGATAGCAGATCAGCAGGGAAGAAACCAATTTTTGAGTAGGGAAATTGCCGTTTTGGAAGGGCAGATCAAGGAAATAGCCACGATCGAGGAGGAAATATCAGCGCTTATTTCTCGGCAAAAAGCTGTCGAAAATCTTCAGGCAGATAGAAATATGCCAGTTCATTTGCTGAATGAACTGGTGCGTCAGTTGCCTGATGGGGTGTATGTATCTAATTTTAAGCAAAGCAACAACACCGTCATGATGCAGGGGGTGGCGCAGTCGAACGAGCGAGTTTCTGAACTCCTAAGAAACCTTTCAAACAACACGCCATGGATTTCTAAACCGGAGTTGCTTGAGATTACTGCAGCGAATGTTTCTGTGGGCCCTAAAGATCAGCGCCGTGTGGCTAGCTTTAAGATGCAATTCACCCTGATGCGTCCTAGTGAAGTTGCAAAAGCTTCCGGTGCTTCATCCGCAAAAACTGGTGTGTCAGGGGAAAAGCAACCATGACCAATAAGAAATCATCTTCGCGACTTAACCTAGAGGATCTGCAGATATATCTGCAGCGTCAATTTGGTGGGTTGGATGCAAAAGATCCGTCGCTTTGGCCTGTTTTGCCGCGCGTTTTGTTGTATGTTGCTACCTCCATGATCGTGGCAGTGGTTCTGTGGTTTGTGGTCTTGCAAGATTATGTGGCAGAGCTGGAGACTGAGCGAAGCACAGAGGTATCACTTCGTGCCGATTATCAGAAAAAACTCTTAAAAGCTGTGAGCTTGGATGCTTTGAAAAAGCAGCGTGAGCAGGTGCAGCAGTATGTTCTTCAGTTAGAGAAACAATTGCCCAGCAAGGCGGAAATGGCTGCTTTGCTCTCTGATATCAATCAAGCAGGTCTTGGGCGCAGTTTGCAGTTTGAGCTTTTCAGGCCTGGGCAGTTAGTGGTTAGAGACTATTACGCAGAATTGCCTATTGCGTTAAAAGTAACTGGCAAGTATCACGACATTGGCTCTTTTGCTGCTGATGTGGCACATCTTTCTCGCATTGTCACTCTGAATGATCTATCGATTTCTGGAAATCCGAAAGATACCAATGTGCTAGTTTTGGAGGGGACGGCTCGAACTTTTAGGTACTTAGATGGGGAAGAAATTCAGGCTCAACGAAAAGCTGGTTCCACTAAACCGGGAGCTTCCAAGTGATTGCGCCTAAATTAGTACTTATATCGCTGATTGCAGGGATGCTTTCTGCATGTGTTTCCTCTAGTGAAGATGATTTGCAGCAGTGGATGGCAAATGAGAGGGCGCAAACTAAACCTCGTGTGACTCCTATATCGGAGCCGAAAAAGTTCGAACCTCAGGCCTACGTTGTGGCGTCTGAAGTGGATCCGTTTAACAGTTTGAAATTGGTTCAGGCGTTGAAACGGGACTCTTCCCAAACAGGTGCGAATGCTTCGCTCATAGCGCCGGAGCAAATCAGGCGGAAGCAGCCTTTGGAGGCGTATCCATTGGATACCATGGCAATGGTGGGAAGTCTCACCAAAGCTGGCAAGCCGACTGCTTTGTTAAAGGTTGATAATCTTCTATATCAAGTTCAAGTCGGTGATTATCTTGGGCAGAATTACGGTCGTGTAGTGAAAATAACTGAATCTGCAATTCAGTTGAGGGAAATTGTCCAGGACTCCACTGGGGATTGGACCGAGAAAATGACTTCACTCGATTTGCAAGAGGGTGCAAAAAAATGATCCTGAAAAATAATTTATTCATCAAGAATATCCAACGAGGGACTTTGGCCTTCTGCGCTGTCGCCGTTCCGTTCTTTGCAATTGCAGATCAGTCCATACGATCAGTGACTGGCTCCGTTCAGGGGGGGGCAGAGGTGCTCCGTGTAGAACTCGCCGAGCCTTTGTCTGCCTTGCCAACCGGCTTCTCCACGCAATCCCCTGCTCGCATTGCGTTGGATTTCCCTGGAGCCACGAACGGCTCCGGGCGGAGCGTGGTGGAAATTAATCAAGGCAATCTTAGGTCTGCAAACGTGGTGGAGGCAGGTGGGCGATCACGAATCGTTCTGAACCTTAAACAGCCCACATCGTACAAGGCAGAGTTGCAGGGCAACTCGTTGCTGATCATGTTAGATGCGGTGAGTTCTTCGTCTCCGAATCAGGTGCAGACCCCTGTAAAGTTTTCGGATAGCTATAACAACAATACTCTTGCAATCAAAGATATTGATTTTCGTCGTGGCGCTGATGGCTCTGGACGAGTGATCGTGGAACTCCCTAACAATCAGATAGGTGTTGATCTTCAGCAGCAGGGTAAAGGACTAGCGGTTGAGTTTCTTCGGTCTAGCTTGCCTGAGGGCTTGCGTCGCAGGTTAGATGTGGGTGACTTTGGTACCCCCATTCAAACGGTGACCACTACTCAGCAGGGCGATAAAGTTCGGATGTTGGTTGAGCCAGTCGGTGAGTGGGAGCATAGTGCTTACCAAAGTGATAATCAGTTTGTCATTGAGGTTCGTCAGAAAAAAATCGATCTTTCAAAGCTGACTTCTGGCCCAAGCTATAGCGGAGAAAAATTGTCTTTGAACTTCCAGAATATTGAAGTTCGCTCCCTTTTGCAGGTTATTGCAGACTTTACCAATTTCAATATTGTCACGTCAGATACAGTAACTGGGGCACTTACCCTCCGTTTAAAAGACGTCCCGTGGGACCAGGCTTTGCAAATCATCATGGATGCCAAGGGTCTCGGGATGCGAAAAACTGGCAGCGTGCTGTGGATCGCTCCTAAAGACGAGATAGATGATCGTACGAAGAAGGATTACCAGGCAGCTCAGGCAATTCAAAAATTGGAGCCTTTGCGGACTCAGGCATTTCAGTTGAATTATGCCAAAGCCGCTGATATGGTTAACCAACTCACCACTTCTAGCGGCTCCACCGCTGGTAGTAGTTCAAACAGGTTTCTTTCTGAGAGAGGGAGTGCGATTTCTGAACCTCGAACTAATCAAATTTTTGTCACGGATACGCCAGCAAAGCTGGAAGAGGTTCGCCAGCTTTTGAATACCTTGGATGTCGCCGTACGTCAGGTTGTAATTGAGGCTCGGATTGTTGAGGCTCGTGACACATTTGGTCGCTCTCTCGGTGTGAAGCTTGGAGGCGGAGATCTTCGCGCTCAGCGCGGTGGAGATGGCGGGTACGGCATTGGTGGGAACAATCGCATAGCATTTGGTACCAGCTACCAAAATGCTACAACTTCCACTGGCTATGGGTCTACATTCGATACTTCGGGTACGTTCGTTAATTTACCAGCATCTTTGTCCGGAGTCGAAAATTTTGGATCTTTTGCTCTTTCCATTTTTAATTCGGCGGCCAACAGATTTTTGACGCTTGAACTCTCTGCCATGGAGGCGGAAGGGCAAGGTAAAATTGTTTCTAGCCCAAGATTGATCACTGCGGATCAGACAAAAGCTCTGATCGAGCAGGGGACTGAGTACCCCTATTCGGTTACCGCACCTAACGGAGCCACTACTATTGCTTTCAAGAAAGCTGTTTTGAAGCTCGAAGTCACACCTCAAATAACGCCAGAAGGTAATATTATCTTGGACTTGGATGTTAACAAGGACAGTCGAGGTGAAACAACAACTCAAGGTGTCGCCATTGATACAAAACATATTAAAACTCAAGTTTTGATTGAAAATGGTGGTACGGTTGTTATTGGTGGTATTTTTGAGATGGAAGAGTCAAATCAGGAAAATAAAATTCCTGTTTTGGGGGATGTTCCGGTTGTTGGTAATTTGTTCAAAAACAGAACCAAAGAGGCGGTAAAGCGTGAAATGTTAATTTTCATTACGCCAAAGGTGATTGCCGATCGCTCGGCTAGTAAATAAGAAACTTGTGTAGAGGAACAGTATGAGAAGCGCAATAAAATATTTTTCGCTGGCGGCAACAATTTTGCTCGCCTCTTGCGGTGGAGGGGGGGGGAGTGCAGGTACTACTCCAGGTGGGTCAACTGTTTCTGTCGCTAGTTTCGACTACGTTCTTGACAAAAACGCCATCTCAAACTCGGGCGCTGACGAAGCTACCTTGACTGCGACCGCATTGGATGCCACCAATAACCCGGTTCCTGGGGTGACATTCAAGGTGAGCGCGGATTCCGGTATTTACACTCCCGTTACCACTGTGACTGATTCCTCTGGTAAGGTTGTAGGGAAAATTTCCACTGGGGCTAATAAATCAAACAGAGCCATTAACCTGTCGATGACGATGGGTGACAAAGCCAAGACAGACAAAATTTCCGTTACCGGAAGCAAAATCAGTTTGTCCACGGTCCCCGCTGCACCCGCCCCAGGCGGGCAAGTGAGTTTGGCGATCAAAGTTGTTGACGTCAATGGCGTTGGAATCGCTGGTGTGCCCGTGACTTTGGGTGGAAGCCTTGGCTTCAAAGGAACTGTGAATACCGATTCCACAGGAACTGCGAGTGCCGTCATTGCAGCTGCTCCAGCTGCTGGTGGTATTTACACCGTGGAAAGCACGGGTTCTGGTGTGACAGAGACTCGAGAAATTCAAGTAATCAGCCCCTCCGCTGGAGTCCCCGACGCCGTAGGAACCATTTCGGCTGCTAGTCTTGCAATTACTCCAAACACGATTACCCCGAATGCTGCTGGCGTAACGACGAGCAGAGCTGAGTTGCGTGCACTCTTTCAAGATGCCTCTAACCGAGCGATCAAAAACGTGCGTGTTCGGTTCGAAATCGTCGAGCCTAGTTTGGGTGCTGGTGAGCAAATTTCGACAGGAAATGCGATTGTCTATACAGACCAAAATGGTGTGGCAACGGCCGACTACATTGCCGGAACCCGTTCGAGCCCTACTAATGGTGTAGTGATTCGTGCTTGCTACGCAGCTACTGATGCTGCTATCGCTGGAACCGCATGTCCCAATTCTCAGACTGCGACCATGACGGTTGCTAGCTCTCCGCTGTCAATTACCTTGGGTGACAACAACAAGTTGGAGAAGGGTAATAGCGAGCTCACTTATATCAAGAAGTTTGATGTGGCCGTTGCCGATGCTGCAGGTAATGCGGTGCCAAATGCACAAATCTCAGCTAGCGTTGATTTGCGTTTTTACAGGAAGGCTGCTGGGATTGCGCTGGTGAATGATGCCATTGGATACATTACACCT
>OCVT010001344.1_pt1 | contig 10574 bp, 10 predicted proteins | sample 1539111 | NCBI WGS metagenome assembly OCVT01 (sample SAMEA3991482, study PRJEB22521) | metagenome | biome: anthropogenic terrestrial biome; feature: sewage plant; material: raw primary sludge | place: Sweden | collected 2012-09-26 | reverse complement strand
GCTTGTGCAATCACAGTACCCACTTCTTCAATCGCTGATAAGTATTCGATTTCGTCAGTAACTTTGCCATCAACCACTTTACGATATGGGGTTTCTAAGAAACCAAATTCGTTAGTTTTGGCATATACGGCCAATGAGTTAATCAAACCAATGTTTGGACCTTCAGGCGTTTCAATCGGACAGACACGACCATAGTGGGTCTGGTGTACGTCACGTACCTCAAAGCCTGCACGTTCACGGGTCAAACCGCCTGGGCCAAGCGCCGATACACGGCGTTTATGGGTGATTTCTGACAATGGGTTATTTTGGTCCATGAACTGTGAAAGCTGTGATGAACCAAAGAACTCTTTAATCGCGGCCGCTACTGGTTTTGAATTAATCAAGTCTTGTGGTGACAAGTTGTCTGATTCAGCGTTACTCAAACGCTCTTTTACGGCACGTTCAACACGTACTAGACCCACACGGAATTGGTTTTCCGTCATCTCACCCACTGAACGCACACGACGGTTACCCAAGTGGTCGATATCATCGACTTCACCACGGCCATCACGGATTTCGATTAAAGTTTTTAATACATCGATGATGTCATCGTTGGTTAAAACACTGCGCTCGCGTTGCAGGTCTGGATCGTTGGTTGGCTCGTATGGACGACCCAAACGTCTGGTTTTCTTTATGGTTTGGCTATGGGCTGTGACATCACGGGTAGTGGCCGTATAGGCGCTCTCGTTTCGGGTAATGTGGTAGAGGTGGTAGGCACCCACATGGACGAGAGCAAGTGGCAGCAGATACGCAGTGAATGTCAGCAAATAATCAGCACAAGCAAAAAAGGTCTTTACGGCGACTGATTTTTTTACTACTTTTGCAGTCGTGTATATATATAAGGCGTCTGTTCTATTGCCGATTCCGGATAAAAAAACACAAAGGTCAGGTATGCGTAGATTTCTGTTCATATTGATACTGATGACCTGCATGCCGATAAGCATACAGGCACTTCGGCTTGGCACCAGCTCGGAGTATCGGAACGGCTCGTTCTATACCAGTGTGGTGTGTCTTGTGGATGCGCCTTATGCCAAAGTCAGTGCCACTCTTGATGAGGTGGATGCCGGTATGAAGGAGTCGCCCACAAAGAGCATACCTTGGGCATGGCGCAACCTGGGACAGCGCAGAAATCCTGATGGAAACGATTTGCGGCTGAGTGAGAATGGCGTGAGCTATGATGAAAAGACATCGGCCTACAAACTGAATATGCTGGTGGGGGTCCAAGGTGACGAGGACCCGATGTCGTTTGTGGTGGAGGGCTTTCTGCATGACTACCATACAAGATATGGCAATACGCTGCATCTGCAAATAACCAAGAAAATAAAGATATTGTCGAATGCTGATTTCCGTGTGGCCGCTTCTCCCTATGGAGCCAACCGCACCCTTTTACAGCTGAACACTCAAATCTGTTTCGGCTGGTTCTTCAGTATGTTTTTTACTCAAAAACGCTATAAATCTGTCATGGAATGGCGTCTGCAGGGGTTTGTTGCCAATCTGAAGCAACATGCCGAAAATTTAAAATAATATATCAATAATTTATGTTGGTGAGAATATATCCCGAGAATCCACAAGAGCGGGAAATAGATAAAGTGGTGCAGTTTCTGCGAGATGGAGGGCTGGTGGTTTATCCCACCGATACCGTTTATGGTTTAGGATGCGACATCTTCAACACAAAAGCGGTTGAACGTATCTGTCGGTACAAGCAGATGGACCCCCGTAAGGTCAACTTCTCGTTTGTATGTTACGATTTGAGCAACATCAGCGAATATGCCAAGGTTAGCAATGATACCTTCAAACTGATGCGTAAGAATTTGCCCGGCCCGTTCACCTTTATATTGAATGGAAACAACAGTTTGCCCAAGTTGTTCCGCAACAAGAAAACGGTGGGTATCCGTGTGCCCGATAACAACATCATCCGTAATCTGGTCAAGGGTCTTGGCAATCCTATACTGTCGACATCTGTGAAAGATGACAGCGGTGTGGAGCAGGAATATTTTACCGATCCGGAACTGATGGAGGAAAGGATGAAAAACATAGCCGATGTGGTAGTCAATGGCGGATATGGAGAATTGACTCCATCGACGGTGGTTGATTGCACGGGTGATGATCCTGTCATAGTGCGTCAGGGCAAGGGAGAACTGGTCTATTAAGCCATGTGGGTCTTTTTTGCACTTTGTTCCGCCTTCTTTTTGGGCATCTATGACATATTCAAGAAAAAATCACTTACGGACAATGCCGTCATCCCAGTCCTGTTTTTTTCGGTATTAGTCTCCTCTTTGCTTTTTCTTCCCGTAATGGCTGCCACCTATATGGCTCCAGCATGGGCAAAAGCACAATATATATATGTGCCGTCGGCCGATATCCGCACACATCTGTACATACTTCTCAAATCGGCTATAGTGCTTAGTTCCTGGACGTGTGGCTATTTTGCGCTAAAGCATCTGCCAATCACTATATTCGCGCCAATACGTGCCACCCAGCCAGTATGGACCGTAGTAGGGGCGTTGCTCATTTTTGGAGAAAGCCTTTCTGCCATGCAGGTGGTGGGAGTATCCGTTACTATCATTTCATTTTTTCTGTTCTCGACAGCCGGACACAGCGAAGGCATCTATTGGAAAAAGAATCACTGGATATGGCTCATCATAGCCGCCACATTGCTGGGAGCCGCCAGCGCACTGTATGACAAACATTTGCTGCATAATTATGACCGCATGACGGTGCAGGTTTACAGCACATTCTATCAGGCAGCGCTGATGGCCGTGGTGATGGCGCTGATGTGGTGGCCCACACATAAAAAGACCACTCCTTTCTGCTGGAGGTGGAGCATTGTGGGCATTTCTGTGTTCCTTATCATTGCCGATTATGCCTATTATTGGGCCTTGTCGGACAAGGATTCGCTCATTTCCGTCATTTCCACTATCCGCCGTTCGGGAGCTGTCATCTCCTTCTTGTATGGAGCAGCCTCACTGCATGAGAAGAATTTGCGCAAGAAGGCCATCTATCTGAGTGGCGTGCTGGCGGGAGTCCTGTTGCTGGTGTTTAAATAGCAGAACGGGAAATATATTTGCCCCGATTAATTGGGAGCATAATAAAAATAAAAAGGAATTTATGTGAAATTATCACTAATATTCCGTAATTTTGCATGCTTTTCAGAATTCGACTAGAAATTCGGAGAGTGTGATGGGAAATTAAGCCTTCACAAACAAACTTAATTTTGAGTAACACAAATTATTAAAAAATGAAATCATTTGATTTAAAAGGAACTCTTAGAAAAGAGCTCGGCAAAAAGGCCACAAAACAGGTACGTGCAAACGGAAACATCCCTTGCATATTGTATGGAAACGGCAAAGTGTCTGCCACTTTCGAGGTTGCAGCCAATGATGTACGCAAGCTCATTTACACCCCAGAGATTTTTGTTGTAAACCTCAATATTGAGGGTACAGTTTACAACGCGATTATCCAGGAGTTGCAGTTCCACCCAGTAAACGATGGCATTCTGCATATCGATTTCCTTCAGATAGACGAGTCGAAGCCAGTTGTTATCAAGGTTCCAGTTGAAACTGAGGGCCACGCTGTAGGTGTAAAAGCCGGTGGTAAGTTGTTGCAGAATATGCGTCGTCTTAAGGTGAAGGCTATTTATACCGACATCCCAGAGAAGTTGACCATCAATGTCGAGAATTTGGAATTGAACAAGACCATTCAGGTAAAGGACTTGTCGTTTGACAAGATATCACTGCTTGACAATCCAGAAAACGTGGTTGTCGCTGTTCGTTCTACACGTGCTGCTGCAACAACTGATGCTGCCGCCGCCGCTGCTCCTGCCGCCGCTGCTGCTGCCGCTGCTGCTCCTGCTGCCGCTGCTGAGGCTGAGAAGAAGTAATATCATTAGCATATTTGCTAAGATGAAATATTTGATTGTAGGTTTGGGTAATATCGGTTCAGAATACGAGAATACCCGCCACAATATGGGTTTTAGAGTATTGGATGCCTTTGCTAAGGCGTCCAATATTCTTTTTATGGAGAACCGTTATGGAGCCACTGCGGAGTGCCGGGTGAAGAATAAGGAATTGCTGTTGCTGAAGCCCAGTACCTTTATGAATCTGAGTGGCAGTGCGGTGCGCTACTGGTTGCAGACCGCCAAAATCCCAGTGGAAAATCTGTTGGTGGTGGTCGATGATGTGGCGCTGCCATTTGGCACTATTCGGCTTAAGGGGTCGGGTAGTGCTGGTGGACACAATGGCTTGAAGAACATCGAAGAGCTCATTGGCACGCAGAAGTATGCCCGCTTGCGTTTTGGCTTAGGCAGCGATTATCCGAAAGGTCAGCAAATCAGTTATGTGCTGGGACATCCTTCGGCTGAAGAAGAGGCGCAGATGCCGCAACGGCTGGACGTGGCTTGCGAAGCAATCCGCAGTTTCTGTCTGGCAGGTCTGGAGCTGACCATGACACAGTTCAACAATAAATGAAAGAGATTCTTTACTTCGTCTGACTTTATTAAACTTCAGTTGTTATGAAACCAGATTTGGAATCGGTACGTATTGACAAGTGGCTGTGGGCGGTCCGTCTATTCAAAACCCGCAGTATGGCTGCTGATGCCTGCAAGAAAGGCAAAGTGCTGATGGGCGGCACCAATATGAAAGCCTCGCGTGAGGTGAAGGTTGGTGATGTGGTTCAGATTAAGCGACCGCCAGTCGTGTTTTCATTCAAGGTGTTGGCTCTTAGCGAGAACCGCATGGGAGCCAAATTGGTGCCCGACTTTATGGAGAACGTGACCCCTGCTGACCAGTATGAGATACTGGAGTTGGCACGGTTCAGCATCACTGGATTACGCGACCGTGGAACGGGTCGTCCTACCAAGCGCGACCGTCGCCAGCTGATGGACTACATCACGCCTGAGGATGCCGATGATGGTTTTGAATTTGATGAGGACGGCGGAGATTCAGAGGATTGAACTATAAAAACAGAAAAGAGGGGTAACGCGAAACGTGCGTTATCCCTCTTTTCTGTTTTGGCTTTTGCTTATTTGGACTATGGCAGTAAGGTTACAATCTTGTAAGATTTATTGCCAATGCCAACCAAGTAGGTACCTGTGACAGCAGCGGAGAAGGTGACATCGCTGCCGGTAGACTTCTTTACACCCAGCAGGATGCCGTTGACATTGTAAAGTTTTACGGTCTCTCCAGCTTTCACGTTATGCGCCACTATCCGGTCTCCGTAGGAGTAAACAGCGGTGATTGCATTGTTGTCAATAGTTGTTACCGAGGTGGTGGAAAAATTGAAAGGTCCAGCTTTCTCGAAACTGGTGCCGTTGACCGAGTACACATAATATTGAAATTTTGACGGGTCGCTGACGGGGATGGTAAGAGAGGAGGTCGTGTCAGATGTGAAAGCAAAAGTGGAGGAGCATTCGTCACCTCCATTGATGGCAACCAGTTTCACCGAGTAACTGTCGGCACCCTTAGAGCCGTTCCAGTCTATCAGGTAGTTGTCACTCCCGTTTATTTTGGCCGATTGCACTCCAGATGGAGCCGTAAGTGGTTCCTGGCATACGGCCGAGCCGTTACCCGTTCCCCCATTGCCGAAGGTCCAACCTTTTTTTGTGGCGATGGAAGGGTCGCTGGTAGCATCGCCAGTACATCCTACCGTATAGATAGACCCGCTGCCTGTAGGTAGCGCAGTGAACAGCGCATTGAGTGAACAGGCAGTCAGCGCACTATTGTTCACATCGGCAGTTGTCAGGCTGTTGTAGCTGCTGGCCACACTTAGAGTGGTGAGCGAGGAGCATAACTTGAGGTCAATAGCGGTGAGAGAAGTGTTCTGACTCAGGTCAAGGGAGGAGATTGGGTCTGCGGTCGTGTTGATTTGCTGCAGCCCGATAGCCTTGGTCACGTCAATAGATTTCAGATTTGTGTTCCCCCATAAGTACAGCGTATTGAGCGTTTTGTCGGTCTCGGTAAGGGCAAAACCCGAGATGCCTGTAGGGTTGGTAGCATCGCCGCGCAGGTCGAGACTGGAGACCGTTCCGCTGATGAGAACCGTGTAGTTGCCAGCCGAGGCATAGGTATGACTGCTGTTGCTGTCGGTGGTGCCGTCGCCCCAGTTGATGGAGAATCCGTTGCCTGTAATGGCATACAGTGTTTTGGTCTCGTTGGCAGTTGCCGTCCATTTGATTTGGATAGCCGCATGGGCTGACATCGTCAGTGCCGCCAAGGCCGATAGCATATATATTCTTAATTTTTTCATGATGATTCTTTTAAACTTTGTCTGAATTTACTTCTTGAGCGTCTCGCAGTAAGTGACGCCCCCTGCCGTTATGGTGACAGTGTAACTGCCAGCCTGACAAGCAGAAGGAATGCTGATAGAAGACGCCGAATAGATATTGGCAGAAGATACCAAAATTCCTGCCTCATTCTTGATGCTGCAAGTGGTTCCGCTTGGCACCTTTCCGCTAATCGACAGATAAGATTTGTTGTTGGTGATGGCAAATTCGCCCTCATCGGCAGTCTCGCCCAATGCCATTTCAGTGTCGGTAGTGTAATAGTCGGCAGGGTAACCCTCAGTGTTGATGTCATAGTTCTGATTGCTCGATTCGGTAGAAGCCGAAATGGAGTTGTCAAGAATAGACAGACGTGTTTTTACATTGTTCCAGTTGGCAACCAGGTTGTTAATCTGGGTGACCGACAAGTTACCGAGTCCGTCGTGTCTTGAACGGCTGTTATTTCCGTTCTCGGGCCATTGCAGAAAGGTACCAGTGGTTTCAGCACCTGAAGTGCTTTCGTTGCTGGCAATGAATCCAGCCGCCTCGTCGTCGCCACCAGCCACGCAGGTACCGCCCAATTCATAAGAATCGTAATCCCTTTGCCATAGACTGCCGCAAGCGATGGCATTTCCATACATTTTGGTGTTGATAAGGAAAGCGTTGTCGGTGACAAAAGCGTTGCCATAGATGTTGCAGCCAGAAAGCACACGAGCTTCTCCCGAAATGACAGCGTTACCCGAAATCTTGGCATCAGAGAAAACCTCGGCATTCTCCTTCACCACCGCATTGTCGGCCACCGAAGCGGCCCCCTTTACAATAGCGAAATCCTCTATGCGGGCATTCCCCGATACGGTGGCATTGCCCAGCACCTTGGCATTTGGTCCCACATAGGCCGTAGCCGCTACCGAAGCAGTGCTGGCCACCCAGCCTCCTCCATTAGAGTGGGCAGCTCCGTTGGTCTTGCTGCCTTCATAATCGGCATTGAATCCCATAGGTACCGCATTCTCAAATCTCATTTCGTAAGGGTAACGGTAATACTTGTCAAATCCAGCTTCCCAATGGTACCAGTGATTGTTATTCAATTCGGTGGGAGCTCCCGTCACAATCAGCCAAATTTCCTTATCAGCCGCTTGTTTCTGGAAAGAGACGGTGCGGTCGGTGTCGCTGTAAATGGTCCCGTAGCGGGCACTGCCGTCATTCTCAACCGCCATGAACCCCCAGCGCCATCCTGCCTTCTTGTAGGCATCGCCGCCAGTATGTCCTCTGAACCTCATTTTTATGGTAGCGGAGCCATCGGCATTCAAGTTTTCGGGGAAAACCTGAATGGCATTGTATCCGAAATCCTGAGGAGCCTGACAATCGCGTATGGCAAAGTGTCGTTTGTCGTAGTTTACGGCAAAAGGTATGGTGCGGTGCTTCTTCATGATGATGTCGTAAGCATTGACGTAAGTGCCGTCGGTGTTGTTGTTCATGTCAGCCACCGCAGATTTGTAGTAATATCCGGTGCTGCCCTCGGCATAATCGAAGGTGATGTTCTTCATGGCAGTCTGAGCCACAAAATCGTTCATCTTGGCCATGTCATCGTTAAAGAAGAGGCGGCAGGCGGTGTTGAGCACATGTTCCGATTTATTGTATTTCCAGATGTTGCCCAGTACCAGTTTGCCGAATTCCTCCTCCATGTTCAGCAGTAGGAATGAGGTGGTATAGTGCTTGCGGGTGTGCAGATAGTGCGTCTGCGTGGCATACATATAGCGGGCCAAATCCTGATTGACATTGGGGTACATATCGGCAGCCGCATGGTTGGCCGAGCGTTCCCAAAACGGGCCATTGTTGGCATCGTTGCATGACCGATAGTCGGAACTTGGCTTGTCGGCACCGCACTGGTACGAAATGGCGTGGAACATCTCATGTGACAGTGTGTAATAAGGATATATGGCTTGAGAGTTGATGCCCACGGCCGCGGGGTTGACCCACATTGCGCCTATGGTGTTGTCGTAGCCGGCGCCCGTTGCCACCCAATTGGTGGTATAGTCCAGCATAAAGAGTATTTTGTACTTTTTCAGGTTGGCGCCGTCCTGCCAAGTCGCTTGCAGTGAATCCACATGGTGGGCAATGATTTTTTCGCAAATCTGAAGGACCGGCAGCAGATTGAAAGTGCTGCTGGTGTTTGATGGGTCCACCAGCTTGGTGGGGTCGGTCCCGAATCCTGCTTCCCAGAAACAGCAGACATTATCCGTCTGGTAAGATCGGGTCTTGCACCATCGTTCGGAGGTGTCCGTCATGTCATCAATACTCTTGATTGTTCCATTTTTGCCATTCTTGTTGCAGTAATCGTCTGCCCAAGAATTGTTGAAATCTCCTGGAATATAAACACTTTTCTGTGCAAAAAGAGAAAAGTGCATGCACAAGGTGCATAGCAATACTCCAAGCAAACGTAATCTTGTCTTTTTCATTTGTGTAAATGTGTGTGTATTAGATTTGTAAAATCGCTGTCTAAGTTAGTCTATATAATCAGAAAATAAAATATGTTTGTCAACACATTTATTTTCAGATAAATCCAAATAGGTTATCAACTTATCAACACTTGACTGTTGATAACCTGTTACAAGTTTTGGCTGCAAAAAATGAAGAGAATAAATATTTGCGCTATTTTTGTGTAAAAATCAGAAAGAATGGACAACTTGTTTCAATTGATAGCTGAATTGCTGGGAGATAATTCCTGCGTCATCGTTCCTGGGTTGGGAGGTTTTGTTCCCAATCAGCAGCCAGCAAGGGTGGATGGCAGGAGCTGTCGTTGTTATCCGCCGTCGGTAGAGGTGCTGTTCAATGCGCAACTTGACCATAACGATGGATTGCTGGTGCAGGCATGGGCCGATACCAATCATACCACTATGGACGAGGCCCGTCAGCAAGTGGATGCGGCGGTGGCTGATTTTTTGCGTCAGTTGAAGTCGCAAAAGGTGTTTCGGATTTCCTATTTCGGCACATTTCGCAATACGGCAACCGGCCTCACCTTTGCCTGCGAACCTGATTGTGTGGTTTCGCCCTCCTCATTTGGACAAGAAGATTTTTATTTTCCTAAACTGTCAAAGCAGGAGTCTGACAAGAATCATACCGTCTGGAAACAGGTGCTTGGCGTTGCCGGTGTAGGTGTGGCCTCGGCTGCCATGCTGATGTTGCTTGCAAGGCCCATAGCTGATGGACAACGGCAATGGTTCAGATTGCCAGTGGTGCAGGGCGCTTCGTTTAGTCCATTTGGCTCCAGTTGTCCTACATCATCTCCAGCTCCCAAGGAACGGGTGGTGGTGAAGTATGTGCGGGTGCCAGTCTCAGCCGCTGCGCAGCCGTCAGAGAAACCTGTTTTCCATTTGATACTGAAAAATTTTGGAAGTCAGGCGCAGGCCGATGCCTTTGTAAAAACGATGCAGCCCAAACTGACTGACAGTCTGCGGGTGGTGCATCTGGGCGAGGTGTATGCGGTGGCTTGTGCTACCACTACCAGAGCCGATGTTGCCACTCGTATGTTGCAGAACGTGCAGCGTAATTCCCCATTCAAGCAATCTTTTATATTATATAAATAATGGAACAACAGCAAATAACGGTGACCGATGCCGAACTGAAACAGGCGGCGTCACAGAATAGCAAGGCTTTTTTGCAACTGTTTATGGACCGGTATGCGGCCGTCGTAGGTGATGACTTCTCAGCAGAGAAGATGCAGTTGTTGACGGGTGACCAGCATGTGTTGCTCTCTTATAAAATCATGATGGAAGAGATTGAGGATGGCGGATTTCTGCAACTGATACAAGATGGTTATGGACCTTACATTTTTGACAATCCATTTGCCAAGGCTATGCGTCTGTATGGTGCGCAAAATCTTAGCAAGCTGATATACAAGGCGAAAAAAATTTATGACATCAACAAAAAGGAACTGACTGCCCCTATCGAGACAGACGAGGCTTATGATTTGATATTGGAAAAATATGCCAGCAAATTTGAGGGCATTGAGGAGGAAATAAAAATGATGGAGGAGTTTGATGCGGACACGCTTGCCCACTATGTGGACGAACATATTGAATTGTTTGCCAAGGTGGTGGACTGACAAAGATAAGGGGACAATACACCTTGTTAACTAAGCAATTAAAAATGTCATTAGATAATAGCATCTAATAACGGGGAATAAGAACCTTATTCTAAAAAGAAAACACTATCTTGGTAAAACCGCTTGTGGAGTTGGTGCCGCTGGCTGTGATAAAAGGTGACTATAGGACGGAAAAAC
>OCVT010001340.1_pt1 | contig 10592 bp, 7 predicted proteins | sample 1539111 | NCBI WGS metagenome assembly OCVT01 (sample SAMEA3991482, study PRJEB22521) | metagenome | biome: anthropogenic terrestrial biome; feature: sewage plant; material: raw primary sludge | place: Sweden | collected 2012-09-26 | reverse complement strand
ATCACCCGAGTCTCACAGACTTTGCACAGGTTCTAAGCCAGCCACCCTATATCGCCCCATTCCCCTGCGCTACACTGCCACCATGAACGCAACCCACGCCGAACTCGCCGCCCTTGTGGGCGCACCGCATGTCCTGACTCAGCCCGAGGACACCGCGCCCTACACCCTCGATTGGCGGCAACGCTACCAAGGCCACCCGCTGGCCGTGGTGCGCCCTTCTTGCACCGCAGAAGTCGTGAAGCTGGTGCAATTTTGTGCGACGCGGCAGATTCCCATGGTGCCGCAGGGCGGCAATACCTCGACCTGTGGCGGCGCAACGCCGGACGGCAGCGGGCAGGCCCTGGTGATTAGCCTGTCGCGGCTACGCTGCATTCGCCAAATTGACCCCGCCAACAACACCCTGATCGCCGAAGCCGGCGTGACGCTGGCAGGCGTGCAGGCCGCCGCCTATGCTGCACATCGGTTATTTCCCTTGTCTTTAGCCTCAGAGGGGAGCTGCCAAATCGGCGGCAACTTGGCGACCAACGCGGGCGGCATGGCCGTGCTGCGCTACGGCACGATGCGGGATTTGACCCTCGGCATTGAGGCGGTCTTGCCCAATGGCGTGCTGCTCGAAGCCCTCGCCCCGCTGCGCAAAAACAACACCGGCTACGACCTTAAACAGCTGCTGATTGGTGGCGAAGGGACGCTGGGCATTATCACCGCTGCTTCGCTCAAGCTTTACCCCATCCCCACCGCCCGCGCCACCGCACTGGTGCCGGTCAGCAGTCCCAATGCCGCTGTGGCCTTGTTACGGGCGGTGCAAGACCGTTTTGGCGACCGCCTGACCACATTCGAGCTCATTTCTGAACGCTGCTTTGCACTGGTGGCACAACATACCGCGCCGCCGCCTTTGCCCTTTTCTGCGCCGTGGGGCGTGCTGCTGGAGCTGTCCGACGGCGGCGAGGCCGCTGCGCTGAACGAGGCCTTGCTGCACTGGTTGGCTGACCACCCCGAAGCCAGCGTCGGCAGCATCGTGGCGCAAAGCCAAACCCAGCGCGACCAGTTGTGGCACTGGCGCGAAACCATTTCTGAAGCGCAAAAACGCGACGGCCCCAGCATCAAACACGATATTGCCGTGCCGATTTCACAGCTGGGGGCGTTTATGGCGCGTGCCAAAACCGTGCTACGCCACGCCTTTCCGCTGTGCGAAATTGTGGCGTTTGGGCATGTGGGCGATGGCAATTTGCACTACAACGTTTCGCACACCCGCCCCGACAATGCCGACCTGTTTGCCGATGAGCCGCTGGTGAATACTTTGGTTTACGACTTGGTGTATGCCCTCGGCGGCACGCTGTCTGCCGAGCATGGCATTGGCCAGCTTAAACGCGACTGGCTGGCGCACTACTCGCCGCCCGCCGTCCAAGCCACCCGCCGCACCCTGAAAGCCGCGCTCGACCCGCTCAACCTGATGAACCCTGGAAAACTACTATGACCGCCGCTCAAAACTGGCCGTGGCCGCGCTGGATAGCCCACCGAGGGGGCGGCTATGCCGCGCCTGAAAACACCCTTTCCGGCATTCTGCTGGCGGCGTTTTCTGGGCTGAAAATGGTCGAGTTCGATGTCAAGTTGTCGCAAGACGGCATTCCCTTTTTGCTGCACGACGACACCCTAGACCGCACCACCAATGGCACGGGCAAGGCAGCGGATATGCCGTGGAAAGCTTTGTCCCAGCTGGATGCGGGCAGCGCGTTTGACCCACGCTTTGACGAGGACACCTTGCCCAGCTTGGCCGAAGTCGCCACCGTGCTGCGCGACCACGGGCTGGCCGCCAACGTCGAAATCAAGCCCTGCCTAGGCCGCGAAGCCGAAACGGGGCACATCGTGGCGACGGCGTGTGCCCAGCACTTTGCCCGTACCGCCTTGCCGCCGCTGCTGTCCTCGTTTTCTGAAGCCGCCCTGTTAGCCGCCCAAGCCGCCGCCCCCACGCTGCCACGCGGCTTGCTGCTGGCGGATTGGCCTGACGACTGGCTGGCGCGTGCCCAGCGGGTTGGGGCAACGGTGCTGAATGTGGCGCATGACCACCTCACCCCTGAGCGCATTGCCGCTATTCACGCGGCAGGGTTGGCAGTGATGGCATGGACGGTGAACGATGCCGCCACGGCTCAGGCACTGCTGGCCGCTGGGGTGGCGGGGCTGTGTACGGATGATTTGGATTTAGCGCGGGGCTAGGTGACTGGATTGGGTTTGTTGCTTGCCATTGGGGGGGGCTGGCGGCAACGCCAAACGTAAGCAACCAGCAAAACTCAAAACCCAAAGTCAAAAGCAACCACCCCCCGCCTCCGGCGTATCCCCGCCACGGGAGGGGAATAAAGGCCAAACCGGCGGTGTGCCACTGGCGGTGGGGCATCACGGCCAAACCCTGCCACGGCCTAGCTTGGTGCCGCACGGTGGTCGTGGGCTTGGCAAAGCTAGTCAGTGCTGGGCTTATTGGGTAGATTGGCGCGGCGATAGAAGGCACTGGCCGCGTAGCGTTTGCCGCCCACCCGCAGCAGCACCAGCAGCACCGCCGAGGCAGGCAAGGCCAGCATAATCCCGACAAAGCCAAATAACTGGCCAAACGCCATCAGGGCAAAAATCACCACCAGCGGATGCAGGCCTATCCGCTCGCCGACTAATTTGGGCGTGACAAAAAAACTCTCCAAACTCTGCCCCACGGCAAACACCGCCAGCATCTTGGCCAGCCCGACCACACTGCCAAATTGCAACAGCGCGGCCAGCGTCGCCAACAGCAAGCCTATCCCCGCCCCGACGTAGGGAATAAACACCAGCCCACCGGCCACCACGCCAATCGCAAAGCCAGAATCCAGCCCAATCAGCCACAGCCCGCCGCCATAGACGGCAGCCATAATCACCATCACCAAGAGCTGCCCGCGCAAAAAATGCCCCAGCAACGTGTCGATTTCGGTGGCGATGCGGCGCGTCTCGGTTTGCCAGCGCAAGGGCACGCCATTCAGCAAGGGCGCGGTAAAAAACGTCCAGTCCCGCAGCAGGTAGAACAAAATCAGCGGCAGCAAAAACAGGTTGGACACATAGCCGACCAGTGCCGCGCCTTGGTCGGTAATAAACGGGACGGCCTGCGACAACAACTGACGCAGCGAGCCCAAATTGTTGGCGATGGCTTTTTTAAGCGTGGCCGCATCAAAACTGAGCGTCAGCCCAAAGCTGCCGTTTAGCCACGGCAACAAGGTGTGCTGCCCCCAGTCCACCACATTGGGCAGCTTGACCGATAAGGCCATGGCTTGATGCACCAGCATCGGCACCAGCAACAGCAGCAAACAGCCCACCAGCCCCATAAATAGCAGCATGACCAACAACGCCCCCCACGTCCGCCCCACCCCCCGTCGCGCCAAAGCATCGACCATCGGCACGGCGATATACGCCAGCCCCGCGCCAACGGCAAACGGGGTCAGCGTCGCGCCAAGGAGCGATGCGGCATACACCACGAGCAGCCCCAACAAGGTCGGGGGCAGCCAACACCAAGCGCAAGGGCGGGAGAGTTTCAACGAAAAGACCTCCATTAAGGGGTGGGCAGAAGGATGGGAGGGGGGGAATTCGGTTAAAATGCGGCAAACGGGCCTTGTGACGCGTATTCATCCACAAGCCGCCTACCCTACCAGACTATTTTGACAAAGTGAGCCTACCTTGAGCCAAACCTCCCTTTCTTACCGCGATGCAGGCGTGGACATTGATGCCGGTGACCAACTGGTTGAAAACATCAAGCCTTTTGCCAAACGGACAATGCGCCCCGAAGTCTTGGGGGGCTTGGGCGGCTTTGGTGCCATGGTGGAAATCTCTAAAAAATACCGCGAACCAGTCTTGGTCTCTGGCACCGATGGCGTAGGCACCAAGCTCAAGCTGGCGTTTGCATGGGATAAGCACGACACCGTGGGCATTGACCTTGTGGCCATGAGCGTCAACGACATTCTGGTGCAAGGCGCAGAGCCGCTGTTTTTCCTCGACTATTTTGCCTGCGGCAAGCTGGATGTGCCCGCCGCCACCGAAGTCATCAAAGGCATTGCTGCGGGCTGCGAACAGGCCGGTTGCGCCCTGATTGGCGGCGAAACCGCCGAGATGCCCGGCATGTACCCCGCCGGCGAATACGACTTGGCAGGCTTTGCCGTCGGCGTGGTCGAAAAATCCGAAATCATTACCGGTCGTGACATTGCTGCAGGCGATGTGGTGCTGGGCTTGGCCTCTAACGGTGCGCATTCCAACGGCTATTCGCTGGTACGCAAGATTATCGACCGTGCCCAGCCTGACCTCGACGCGCCGTTTGATGGCGACCGCAGCCTACGCGACCTCATCATGGCTCCAACCCGCATCTACGTGAAACCGCTGCTCAAGCTGATGGCGGCCAAGCTGGTCAAAGGCATGGCGCATATCACCGGCGGAGGCATTACCGAGAACACTCCGCGCGTGCTGCCCGAAAACGTGGTGGCGCAGATTGATGCCGCCAGCTGGCCTCAAACCAAGCTGTTTGCATGGCTGCAAGCCCAAGGCGGGGTGGATGCCCAAGAAATGTACCGCACCTTTAACTGCGGCATTGGCATGGTGGTGATTGTTTCTGCCGCCAACGCCGAAGCCGCCACCGCCCTGCTGACGGCAGAGGGCGAAACCGTTTACCGCTTGGGTCTGGTTCGCGCCCGCCAAGGGGACGAACACCAAACCCAAGTAGGCTAAGCGATGAAAAACATCGTCATCCTGATTTCTGGGCGCGGCTCTAACATGCAGGCAATTGTTGAAGCCCACGAGGCAGGGCAGCTTGCCGGTGGGCAGATTGCGGCAGTGGTGTCCAATCGCCCTCAGGCGGCAGGCTTGGCATGGGCAGCAGCGCGGGGCATTGCCACGGCAGTGGTAGACCACACCACGTTTGCCGACCGCGAAACGTTCGATGCCGCCCTCGCCGACACCCTCGACCGGTTCAGCCCCGATTTGGTGGTGCTGGCGGGCTTTATGCGGATTTTGACGGCGGGTTTTACCCAGCGATTTGCAGGGCGGATGATGAATATCCACCCTTCGCTGTTGCCAGCGTTTACCGGTCTGCACACCCACGAACGGGCGATTGCGACAGGTTGCAAACTGGCAGGGGCCACCGTGCATTTTGTGACGGCAGAACTCGACCACGGCCCGATTATTGCCCAAGGCTGCGTGCCGATTCTCACCGGCGACACTGCAGACACCGTGGCGGCGCGGGTGCTGAAAATCGAGCATCAGCTTTACCCCCAAGCCGTACGCTGGTTTGTGCAAGACCGTCTGAGCATTGACGGCTTACAAGTCGCCATTGCAGGCGAAGCCGAAGAGGACGGTGGACACGCCTAGTCGCCGCCTTTTTCGCCGCACCCCACGGCTGTGGCTGGCGGGGGCGGTGTCGGTGGTGTTGCATGGGCTGTGGTTGGGCAAAGGCTGGTTGCCGTTTTCACCCCCTGCTGCACCGCCCGCTGAGACGGTCAAGCCCCTAACGGCGCGGCTGGTGGTGCTGTCTGCTGCGCCATCAGCGGCGGCGACACCTCCCACGGTGACCCCTCCCACGACGGGGACGGTGGCACGGCTGGGGCGGCGTGCCGCTTCGGCACCTCCCCGCCCTGTACCGCCTTCTCCCCCTTCTGCTTTGCCTTCCCCCGACAGCGAAACACCGTCCACGGCAATGCCTTTGCCCACCGCTGAGGCGACACCGCCCACGCCCTCGCCTTCGACCGTGTCGCCGACGCTGTCTGCACCGCTGGCGGCGGCTACGTTTCCCGCACAGGTCAATGTGGGTTACGAAATTCGCTACGGCAACCTTGCGGTGGGCCTGGGCGAAGCGGTCTGGCGTGAAGCGGGGGGGCGTTATACCCTGACCCTCACTTTGCGCCCGCTGATAGGCGCACAGCTCACTTACACCAGCCAAGGTGAGGTCACTGCCAAGGGGATACGCCCCCAACGGTTTGAGGCACGGCGCGGCAGTACACTGCGCGAACACGCTGATTTTGATTGGGCAGCCGGTGAACTACGCTATGGCGATGGCGAGGGTGAATTGACCGTTCGGCCTTTGCAGGCAGGGGCACAAGATATTGTCAGCTTTGCCTTTCAACTCGCCTTGCAAGCTGGGCGGCTAGAGGGTGAGACGGTGCAAATGACCACGGGCAAAAAAGTCTATGACCAGCCGATTGTGTTGGATGGCGAGGCTGATTTACCGCTCACTGACCAGACCTTACGCGGGGTGCGGGTGTCTAGCACGGTGGACACCGACCGCACCGAAGTCTGGCTGGCTCCTGATTTTTATAACTTGCCCCTGCGGATACGCCGCAGCGGCGACAAACAACTTGAACAACGCGCCGTCCGCGTCACCGTAGACGGCAAAACCTTACTCGAAAAACTGGACCCTCCCCATGGCAATTAACGCCTCGCAATTCCAATACGCCGTCGATGCCCTCCGCCGCATTTTGCCTTGTGAACACCCCGCCGATGTCGCGCTCTCTACTTTCTTCCGTGACAACCACAAGCTCGGCCAGCAAGACCGGCACTTTATCGCCGAATCGGTATTTGCCGTGCTGCGCCGTCATGCGTTTTTAAGCGCGATTACCGCCCCCAACCCCACGCCTAAACGGCTGTTGGTCGCTTCCTTGCTGCGAGTACGGGGGCTGAATGTGCGTGAACTCAGTACCGTATTGACCGAAGCCGAACAAAAATGGGCGGGGGAGCTGAAAGCCCTGAACCCTGAACTGACCCTCGCCCAGCGTGCGGAACTGCCGGAATGGGCGGTCGAGGCACTGCAAGCTGGCGGGATGGCGGATGAGGAACTGTTGGCGGTGGGGCGTGCTATGCAGCACCCTGCCCCGCTGGATGTGCGGGTCAACACCATCAAAGCGCGGCGCGACGATGTGCTGTCCGAACTGAACCACTCCGGCATCGAAGCCGACCTGACCCCGCTGTCGCCATTTGGGATTCGGTTTAAGGGCAAGCCGGCCTTGCAGCGTCATCCGCTGTTCTTGGAAGGCAAAGTCGAGGTGCAGGACGAAGGCAGTCAGCTCTTGGGTCTGCTGCTCGCCCCCCGCCGAGGCGAAATGGTGGTGGATTTTTGCGCAGGAGCGGGCGGCAAAACCTTGCTTTTGGGCGCGTTGATGGCTTCCACGGGGCGGCTCTACGCCTTGGATATTTCGGAGAAGCGGCTGGCCAAGCTCAAGCCACGACTGGCACGGTCTGGGCTGTCTAATGTCCACCCCCAGCTCATTGCCTCGGAACGCGATGCGCGGATTAAGCGGCTGGCCGGCAAAATTGACCGCGTACTGGTCGATGCACCGTGTTCTGGTATGGGGACGCTGCGCCGCAATCCTGACCTGAAGCTGCGCCAAACGCCGGAAGGGGTGGCGAATCTGAATCTCACCCAAGCCGCGATTTTGGCCGCTGCCGCGCCTTTGCTTAAAGTGGGTGGTCGCTTGGTCTATGCCACTTGCAGCCTGCTGCCCAGCGAAAACGAAGCCATCGTCGAGGCGTTTTTGGCCGCGAATCCTCACTTTGCCTTGCTGCCCGCCAATACCTTGCTGGCGGAACAGCGGGTGGAGGTCGATACCGGCGATTACCTGCGCCTGACCCCTGCCCTCCACAACACCGATGGCTTTTTTGCGGCGGCGTTGACGCGGGTAGCGTAACGGCTACGGTGGGGTGCGCTTTGACCTCGTGTCAACTCCGCTTTTTTTTGCAAATTTCGCCTTGGCTGACCCGTCGTTCGCTAGACCGTGAACACGTTCTAAGTTTTTCCGCATGATCTGATAAGTGGCAGACCCATCCATACCAAAATCTATAAAAAAGCCGCCCCAAATAACAGGGCGGCTTTTGCTTTGCATCGGGGCAGTAGGGGTTGCCTGATACCAGTTTAGATGTAGTTAAACAAGGTCAGCTTTTGCACTTGTGCAAAGGTGCTTCGCGACGCTTCGAGCGCAGTTTTGGTTAGGCTCAATTCGCTGGCGGCTTTGGCGACATCCAAATCTTGCAAACGGCGGAGGTTGGTTTTGTATTGCAGCGAAAAGCCTTCGCCGACGCTGACTAAGGTATCTGCCTCACGGCGACCCGAACCCATCCGTGCTTCAACAGACAACAGCCGGGTCATGGTGGCATCCACATGGGTCAAAATATTACCCATCTTGTTGGTGAAATCCGTCATGCCTTGGGGGGTGGTCACGTCTTGCAACAAAGCCAAGCCAAATTCGTTGAGCGTGTCAAAAATACTCTTGTCTTGGCTCTTGTTGATGGCGACTACACCACCGGAGGTTGGGGTATCGCCCTTAGCATTCAGCTTAATGCCATAGCTTGCCGTCAAATCAATATCCGCACCGGGTTTGTACTTGGGATAGCCTGCAGTCAGGATAGCCCCCGCCAAGTCTGTGGGCGGCAGTGCATTATTTTTAAGGGGATCAACTTGTTCGGTTTGTTGCTTATACAGGTCAGAGGCCAACTCACGGGTTGCCCCCGTTTTACCGGTAATCAGCGAGGTAAACCCAGCAGGGCCGGGAGCACCTGTCTCAACCACCACATCGTAGTAAAAATCGGTAGGGTCAGTCGCTGAACCCTGTGCGCCCACATGATTCCACTCCGAGCCAAACACCACTTCGATTTGCTTAAAGCCAATCGGCGCAGCGGGTGGTGCAGGGTCATCGGTCTTGCTGGCAAAAAGCGCGGAATCCGTCACCGTGCCTTGGTCTACGTCCACATTGGGGCGTGCCCCTGCCGTGGTATTGGGTGCCACAGGGGTATAACCTGCCGGAAAGCCGTTGGTCAGCTTAAACGTGCCATTGCCATCACGGATTTTGTTAAACACAAATCCACCATTTTCCGTCACCGGAATTTGGCGTGAGCCGGCAATCTGCATTTCTTGGCGCATAGAATCGCCGTTGTAGCCGACGATCGAAGACCCTGAGGCGACTGGCCGACCAAATTCGCTCTGCTCAGCAATCGGCTTAATTTGACTGCGGCTACCCGAAAACACATAGCTGCCGTTGCCATCCGTCGTATTGGCAATGCCCACCATCTGCTTATATAGCCCTTCGATTTCACTCATGGTCATTTTGCGGTCTTCATTCGACAAAATGGTGTTGCTGACCTTGACGGCGAGTTCGCGTGCCCGCTGCAATACATCGGTACCGCTTTGCAGCACCGACTCTGACGTGGCCAGCGAATTTTCAGCGGACTTGGCATTTTGATTGAACTGCAATACCCGCGCATCGGCTTGGCGCACATCCAAAATTTGGGCAGCAGCAACAGGGTCATCCGAAGGGACGGTGACGCGGCGCATGGTGGAAAGCTGCCCCTGAACTTGGTTCAGTTGGGTCTCCTTCTGCATCATATTGGCGACGTTATTGATAAAGATGGAATTTGAACTGACTCTCATCACAATGCTCCTTCGTATTCAGTTAGCGGTTGACCGCACTCAAGATGGTGTCAAACAAGCTACGCGCAATTTCAATGGTTTTGCTCGAGGCTTGATAGGCTTGTTGGTAGCGCAGCAAGTTGGCGGCTTCTTCATCCAAGTTAACACCAGACTCGGATTCGCGAACCAAGGTGGCTTCTTTAAGCGCGGCAGTGGCGGCATCACCCGCAGCAATCCCTTCGGCTGCCTTGTTGGCCACCAAGCTCACCATCCGGCTATACGAGCCCACAAAAGTCGTGGTGGGGACGGTAATTCCCGTACCACCCGCGCTCCCACTGCCTTCCATCGTGTTGCGGGTTTGCAATGCCGTCATTTGCAGCAGGTTAAAACTATCTGATACACCAAACTCGCTCGATTTCTTGGAGCGAATTTCGAAGGTATCACCCACGATAGGCGTACCGTCAATTTTAAATTCAACCCCAGAATCGCGCTCTGGTGCGGCCGTGGTGACCACTTTAAACCCACCAGCCACATCGGTATTCACCACCACTTTATAGGTGGCTGAGAGGTCGGTATTGACAGGGGCGGCAGTAGAAGACGAGGTGACTTTCCAACCGCCGCCTGCGGTGGCTTCAATGCGGAAGTTGGCCGGCGGCGGCGTGCCAACTTGGGTATCGGGGGCAACGACCGTTGCACTATCTGTAGGAACACGAACCGCCCCTGCGGGTGGCAAAGCCGTATTCGGTGTCAGCACCAGAGAATTAACCGGACGCTCCCACACCCCCACCACGCTGGCTTTACCGGAGTTGGCAGCACCTGCCGCACTGGCCACCGCTTGGCCGGTCAGGCGGGAAGAGGTTGCGACTTCGGAGGGCTGGCTAATCACCACAGCCAGCTGGGCAATCGCCCCACGGGTGGGTTGCAGCAAGAACGAATCCCCCGCTGGCGGTGCAGCCCCGACGGTCAAGGTGGCTGTCACCCCATCAATCACCACCCCAGCCGCAAGCTGTACTGTGGTGAGTGTGGTCGGCAAAATAACCCCGCTGGCATCGCTAGGTGCGACGAGCGTGCCTTCTGGCATCCGTTGAATCACAAAGTTACCGCCGCCTTGGGATACAAATTTGTAGTCGTTGTTACTGAGCTGGCTAAAGCCGGTGGTATCGCTGCCGCCAATCGGCGCACCAGTGGTTTTGAGTGCCTCAAAATC
>OCVT010001334.1_pt1 | contig 10601 bp, 8 predicted proteins | sample 1539111 | NCBI WGS metagenome assembly OCVT01 (sample SAMEA3991482, study PRJEB22521) | metagenome | biome: anthropogenic terrestrial biome; feature: sewage plant; material: raw primary sludge | place: Sweden | collected 2012-09-26 | reverse complement strand
TTTACCATTTCGGAGATTGATTTTCCGTCTGATTTTCCGGCTAAAGCTTTGGAAGCGGTTCCCATTACTTTTCCTAAATCTTTGATGGATTCTGCCCCAGTTTCGGTAATTATTTTTTTTATTTCGGCTTCTAATTCTTCTGCGGTAAGTTGGGCAGGTAAAAACTGCTCTATCACTTTCATTTGTGCAGCTTCTACTTCTGCCAAATCTGTTCTGTTTTGCGCTACAAATTGTTCGTAAGAATCTTTGCGCTGTTTAATCATTCTTTGTAAAATAGCAATTTCTTGTTCTGCGGAAACATCTGCTCCTTTGGCTTCTGTTTTTAGCAAAAGAATTTGAGATTTTACGGCTCTCAGAGAGTCTAGAGCTACTTTGTCTTTCTCTCTCATTGCGGTTTTAATCGCTTCGTTTATGATTAGTTCTAATGACATTTTATTATATTTTAGCTTTTAAGATTTAGCTGAAAACAATGATTAATCTACATCTTTGTTCAGAAATTTATTTTCTCTGAGACTTACTCTTCCGTTGTTTTCTGAAAGGAAGCTAGAAATCTGCTGTTGAGAAGGGTTTTCTTGTCCAATATTGATATTCTTTCTCTTAAATGCAGGAATGGTTTCGAATTCGTTTTCGTTTTCTAAAGTTTGGTAACGAGAGTTAAATTCTTTTAATTTGTTTCTTCTGTCCTGAACTTTGTCTGAGGCTACATTTTTTTCAATGAATTTGAATTCTTCTTTTGCTTCGGCCTGAGGAATTTCTGTTGGTTTTTCTTCTTCGGTTACAGATTTAAAACTTGGTTTAATCTCATCCGCATCTTTAGTGAATGAGAAAGTGAATTCTACTGGTCTGTCTTGAACGAAAGTTTTAGTTTCTGCTACAGGTTCTGTAATTTCTGGTGCTTTTTCCTCTACCTGAAACTTAATTTCTTCTTTTTTTTCTTCTACAAAAAAGTTGATTTCTTCTGATTTTGGAGTGATTTTCTTTTCTTCAGTTTCGAAAGAGAAAGATTGACTTTCTATTACTTCGTCATCATCAAAGTTGAAAAGTTCTAGAACGCCAGATTCTTTTTCTTCTACTTCAAAGGTTTCTGTATAGCTTTCGATAATAGGATTTTCGTCTTCAAAGAATTTTATTTCTTCTACTTTTTCTTGCACTGCAATTTCTTCTGACTCAAAATTTTGAGAAAATCTATTGGTTGGGAAATCTGGTTTTACTTGATCATTATTATCGTCTAAAAGAAAAATATTTTTATTATCTCTTGTAGAAGGAGTTTCTGTTCTTTCTTTAGAAGAACTTCTGTCAAAAGGTGATTCTTTTCTTGGTCTATCTGATGGAGAATCTTCTAACGTGTATTTTATTTTTTCCGTAGGACCAGAGTATTTTTGGTCATCAGCAGAAAAACCTGTAGCGATTACTAAAACACTGATGGCATCTCCCAATTCTGGGTCTGTTCCCACCCCGAAAATAATATCTGCGGTATTGCCTGCTTCGCGCTGAATATGGTCGTTAATTGTACCAATTTCGTCCATTGTAGCTTCTTCGTTTCCACTTCTGATAAGGAGTAGAACGTTTTTAGCACCTGTGATTTTGTTATCATTCAATAACGGAGAATCTAGAGCTTTTTTCACAGCTTCTTCTGCTTTGTTTTCACCAGAAGCAGTACCAGTTGACATTAATGCTGTTCCTGAATTTTGTAAAACTGAACGCGCATCACGGAAGTCTATATTTACATCAAAATAACCCGTGATTACTTCTGCCATTCCTTTAGCGGCATTGGCAAGAACTTCATCTGCTTTTGCAAATCCAGATTTGAAACCCAAATTACCAAATTGCTGACGAAGTTTATCGTTATTAATAACAATAAGAGAATCTACACTATTTCTAAGTTTTTCTAATCCTAATTCTGCCTGATCTAGTCTCCTTTTTCCTTCAAAACTAAAAGGTACGGTTACAATACCGATGGTTAAAATGCCCATTTCTTTGGCAATTTTTGCAATCACTGGTGCAGCACCTGTACCAGTACCACCACCCATTCCTGCGGTTATGAAAACCATTTTTGTTCCTTGCCCAAGAACAGCTTTTATTTCGTCTATGCTTTCGATAGCAGATTTTTCTCCAACTTCTGGGTCTGCGCCAGCACCTAAACCTTCGGTAATGGCAACACCTAACTGCACTTTTGTAGAGATAGGATTGTTATCTAGCGTCTGTGCATCTGTATTACAAATGATAAAATCTACCCCATTTATTCCTTTTTCGTACATATGTTTCAGTGCATTGTTACCACCACCACCTACGCCGATAACTTTGATGATAGATGAAGTTCCTTTTGGTAAATCAAATGAAAATCCTGTATTGAATGTATTTTCCATATTTATTTTTTTATAATTGATAATCGATAATTGATGATTGAATATATCATTTATCACCCATCACTTATCATTCATATTTTACTCTACTTCTTCGAAGAATTTTTTTACTTTTTCTAAAATGGTTTGTCCGAAAGTTAGTTTGTTCCCTTTCTTTTTTTCTGGCTGAGGTTTTGGCTCTTCTATTGGTTGAGGAATCGTTTGTTCGAGAGTTGCTTCAGCTGTTTTTGGAGCTTCTTCTACAGGCTCTGGTGTAGCTATTTCTTCCACATAATATTCTTCAGATTGTTTTTTATCTCTTATTTTCAAACTTTCCATTAATAAACCTATGGAAGTTGCAAATTCTGGAGATTTCAGATATTGGTTTTTATCATTGGCAATGTATTCATTAGCAAAACCAATTCTAGCATCAAAACCTGTAATATAATTGGCGAGCTGACGAAGATTTTTAAGATTAGATCCACCACCAGTGAGAACAATACCAGCGATGAGTTTTCTCTTTTGTTCGTAAGCTCCGTAAGCTTTTAGTTCTGTATTTACCATTTCTAGAATTTCTTCTACTCTTGCATTGATAATACTTGCTAAAGATTTCAGCGAAATCTCTTTATCTGGTCTTCCATGTAATCCTGGGATGGTAACATACGTAGAGTCTTTTTCTAAATCTGGAACCGCAGACCCGAATTTTACCTTCAATTGTTCTGCGTGTTTTTCTATGATAGAACAACCTTCTTTAATGTCGTCTGTAATAATACCGCCACCATAAGGAATTACGCAAGTATGACGAATAATATTATCCTTAAAAATAGCAATATCTGTAGTACCACCACCAATATCTACAATGGCAACACCAGCTTCTTTTTCTTCTTTGGTAAGAACAGCTTCAGAAGAGGCTAGAGGTTCTAGCGTAAGCGCTTCCATTTCTAGACCTGCTTCTTTTACACATCTTGCAATATTTCTAATGCTTCCCATTTGCCCAACTACAACGTGGAAATTAGCTTCTAAACGCTTGCCGTGCATCCCGATTGGTTCTTGTATTTCGCCTTCAGAATCTACTTTGTATTCTTGCGGAAGAACGTGGATAATTTCTTCACCAGGAAGCATAACTAATTTTTTTACCTGATCTTTCAGCGCTTCTATATCATCTTCGGTGATATAAGCTTCCGGATTTTCTCTCATGATATAATCAGAATGCTGTAAACTACGGATGTGTTTGCCTGCAATCCCGACAGTTACTTTTTTAATGGGTACGCCAGCAGATTTTTCCGCTTCTGAAATGGCAGCTGTAATAGAACTTATGGTCTGAGAAATATTATTGACAATGCCTTTGTGCACTCCCAAACTTTTACTTTTCCCAACGCCCAAAACTTCTATTTTGCCGTGCGAATTTTTTCTACCAACAATGGCTACTATTTTGGTAGTACCTATGTCTAGTCCTACTGAATAATCTTGTGTTTCCATATATTGCTGTTCTCTTTTTTACTGTTTTTTCTCTTCTTTTTGTGTTGACTTTTTCGCTTTCTCTTTTTCCAAAGGTTTTTCTAAAATTTCTTTAGGTTTTTCTATGGCTAGAGAATCTTCCTCAGGTTTGTAACCGTTATTAAGTGTAGTTACAATTTGGTTGTCATATTTTACAGAGATTTTTGAATATTTCTCTGGATTTTGATTCACCAAAAATTTTTCTACAAAAGTCTTAAACCCTTTAATTTTAAATTCAATATGATCTAAATCTCCCAATTCTACTTTGTAAAGTCCTTCATTGGTAATGAGATTGAAATTTCCATTTTCTTTAGTGATTCCTGCAAAATAATTCTTGCAGAAACTGTCTTTGTCTATTTTGTCTATTAATTCTACTAGCTTTAGATATTCTTTTTTCTTCACATCACCCGAAACCAACATACACGGATGCGAATAATTTTTAGAAATAGGGAATTCTGTGCCATCTTTATCTACATAAAAACCTTTTCCTCCATTATTTAATCTAAAAACAGGTACTCTTTGTAAAATATCTAGATGCAATTTTCCGTCTAAGCTTAGATAAACATTCGCACTATCTACAGCGGGCAGTTCATTAAGTTTTTTCTCTAAACTTGGGATGTCTATGTCGCCTACTTTTTTGGTGGTATTGTATCTTTCTACAATGGTTTTGATGTCTTTTTCATCTACAAAATAAACGGGAGATTTATCAGACATTTTCACAGAAATATCATCCAAAGGTTTTTCATTGAACCTCTTCAAGGAGAAGCTCAATAGAAATCCGAAGATCACTACTGTTACTAATATTTTAAGAATTCTCCACTTGTTTTTCATAATTGTGCTCCGAGTTACGGGTTTCGAGTTCCGAGTTTTTATATATTATTTATCTCCCAACCAATTCATAATTGGGTCATACAAAGTGTCTATGTTTCCTGCACCTACCGTTAATAAAATATCAAAATCTTTTTCTTTAATTTTATCAAAAGCTTGGTTTAAACTACAAACTTCTTTTTTCTCTAATTTTATTTTTTCTAATAACCAATCAGAAGTTATTCCTTCAAAATCTTTCTGCAATTCTCTCGCAGGATAAATGTCTAGAAGCAATAATTCATCTGCTGCGTCTAAACTTTCTGCAAAACCTTCTGCAAAATCTCTGGTTCTGCTAAACAAATGCGGCTGAAACACCACCAATAATTTTTTGCCCGGATTAAATGTTCTGATAGATCCAATCACCGCATTTAATTCTGTTGGGTGATGTGCATAATCATCTACATAGATTTTTCCGTTGGCAAAAGAATGTTTCGTGTATCTTCTTTTAATTCCTTTGAAGGTCGAAATCCCTGTTTTAATGGTTTCAAAATCAATGCCTAAGCTGTATAAAACGGCAATGGCAGCTGTAGCGTTTTCTACATTGTGAATGCCTGGAATTTCCCAAGAAAATTCTTCAGTTTTTCCTTCATAATTAAAATCAAAGAACATTTTTTCTCCTTCTATTCTTAAGTTATCAGAATAGAAATCTGCTTCTTCGTTTACCGCATACGTTTTACAAGGTCTGCCAATTTTAACCCCTTTTCTCACAAAAAGTTGGTCATTTTCTGGTACTAAATCTGCAAAATCTCTGAAACCTTGTTCAATGGTTTCGGTATCGCCATAAATATCAAGATGATCTGCATCTATAGAAGTTACAATCGCCCAATCTGGTGAAAGATTGAGGAAACTTCTGTCGTATTCATCTGCTTCTAACACAGAAATTTCGGTGCCGTTGTAGATGAAATTTGATTTATAATTTTCTGCAATCCCGCCCAAAAACCCTGAAAAAGGAAGATTAGCAACTTTGCAAAGATGGGCTACCAAACTAGAGGTAGTGGTTTTTCCGTGCGTTCCTGCTACCGAGATACATTCTGTATTTTCGGTAATTAATCCTAAAACTTTTGCGCGTTTTAAAACTTCAAAACCATTCTGATTGAAATAATCTAAAATTCCTAAAACTTTAATCGCAGGAGTGTAAATGACTAAAGTATTTTCTTTGTTGAGCTCCGAAAATTTCTCATCTACCACATCTTCAAAACTGATGGAAATTCCTTCATTTTGAAGTTCTGTTGTTAATTTGGTTTCTGTTTTATCATAACCCAAAACATTTTTACCAGCAGCGTGAAAATATCTTGCCAAAGCAGACATCCCAATGCCACCGATTCCTACGAAGTAGAAGTTGTTGTATGTGTTTAGGTTTTGCATTTTTTAAATTATTTATTGATATTTAATAGGTTAAAGATTTCATTCACAATATCTTCTGAAGCTTTTGGTTTTGCGAAAAATTCAAGATTCTGAGACATTTCTTTTCTTAGATTTTCATTTTCACAAATTTCTGAAAGCGTATTCCAAAATTTTTCTTTCATTTCGGTGTCTTTCACCATTCTTGCTGCATTTTTTTCTACCAAAGTCATCGCATTTTTGGTTTGATGGTCTTCTGCTGCAAACGGAAAAGGAACCAATAAAACGGGTTTTTTTGCCACCGCCAATTCCGAAATCGCAATTGCTCCAGCTCTAGAAACAATTACATCTGCCGCAGAATAAGCTGTTGCCATATCAGAAATGAATTCCTTGATTTGGATGGATGCTGGATGTTGGATGCTGGATGAAATTTCCGCAAAATCTAATTTCCCTGTTTGCCAAATCAGTTGATAGCCTTTTTCTTTTAGTTTTTCTAAGTTTTCTTTCCAGCCGTTGTTCAGCGTTCTAGAACCTAATGAACCGCCTACGGAAAGTATCGTTAATTTATCTTTTTCTAAACCTAATTTTTCTTTTGCTAAGTCACTGTCTATTAAATCTGTAATCAAATTTTCACGAATAGGATTTCCTAAAAAATGAACTTTTGAATTCGGGAAAAACTTTTCCATTTCTGGATAGGCAGTGAAAACAGCTTTTGCTTTCTTTCCGTTGAAAATATTGGTTTTGCCTGGCAATGAATTCTGCTCTTGAATAAATGTAGGAATTCCCATTTTTGCAGCAATAAATAAAGCTGGTCCACTTGCAAAACCACCAGTTCCTACCGCAAAATCTGGTTTAAATTCTTTAATTACTTTTTTAGCTTTAATTAAACTCGAAATCAATTTGAATGGCAAACCGATGTTTTTCAGTAAATTTCCTCTGTCGAATCCTGCAATGTTCAATCCTTTGATTTTGAATCCTGCTTGCGGAACTTTTTCCATCTCCATTTTACCATTCGCACCAATGAACAAAAATTCTGCATCAGGGAAACGTTTTTTAATTTCCTGCGCAATAGCAACTGCTGGGAAGATGTGACCACCTGTTCCACCGCCGCTCATTAAAACTTTCAATTTTTTGCTCATTTTTTTTTAATTTTTTTGACAAGTCACGACTTGTCACTACGCTATATCATTTATTTCTTCAATATTTTGTTTTTTGCCCATTCCTTCTTCATCAAAAACTTGAATTCTAGAGCTTACATTTAAGATGATTCCTAACTGCAAATAAGTAACCAACATAGATGTTCCTCCGTAACTTATCAGCGGTAAAGGCTGTCCAGTAACAGGAATTAGGTTGACAGCAACAGCAATATTAACTGCCAATTGTATAAAAATCATAATTCCTAAACTTAGCACCAGTAAACTCCCGAAAAAAGCAGGCATTTTGCTGGCTATCATTACAATCCTAATCATCATTATAAGATATAAGGTGATGAGGAAAAATGCCCCAATAAAACCATATTCTTCTACAATAATTGCAAAAATAAAATCTGACGCTGACTGTGGAAGCATTTGTTTTAATGCCGATTTCCCAGGTCCTTGTCCGGTAATTCCACCGTGAACGATGGCAGCTTTTGCTTGGTTTACCTGATAGTTTTTGGCTTTTACACTTTCGTCTTCTATTTCTGTGGTTTTCTTAGAATTGGTAAATGTTTCTATACGACTCATCCAAGTGTGTACACGTGAACTTCCGATTAAGTCTGTTTTAAGAGCTAAAAACAAAAATATTCCTATAAAAACAGTAGAAATTCCTAAAAATCCTAAAATATATTTTGAAGACAATTGACCGATGACCATTACAATTAAGGAAACCATCAAAATCATTAAAGCTGTAGAACCATTGTCTTTTGCGACCAATCCAAACACCAATAATACAGGTCCGAAAATGTAAAAAATGTTTTCTATAGGCAATCTTTCTCTAGTAATTCATATGATTTTTGTATTTCTTGGTTAGATATCTACATAAGTAAATAATCAACATTAAATAAGCAAAACTAGAAGGCTGAAATGAAATAGGTGTTCCTGGGATTTTTAACCATCGGGAAGCAGAAGCTCCGTCTATTTTTTGACCTGCAAACATAGTGATTACCAGTAAAATAACCATAATGCCAAGAAGAATACTACTCAGCTTACCGATGTGTTCGTATTTGAAAGCTCCCGCAATAAATCTCATAATTCCTAAACCAAGAAATACAAAAATCATATGCTTCACAACGTGACCTGTAGTAGTACCATTGTGAACAATGTATTCTAGATTAGAACTAGCCGAATATACGGGAAATACAGAGAATAAGGAGATTAAAATAATCACCATCCAAAGTACTTTATCGCCTTTTAGTAGTTCAAATTTGCTTTCTTGTTCTTCCATTCTTTTATTATTTACTAATAACCTTGGCAATTAGCTTTTTAAAACTTCTTCTTTAAATAATTTTCCTCTATGCTCGTAATTATCAAATAAATCAAAACTTGCACAGCAAGGAGAAAGCAGCACTGCATCTCCCTTTACTGCAAAGGATTTTGCTGCTTTTACCGCATCTTCTATACTTGCGGTATCTATAATAATTTCTTTTTTGTCTTTGAAAAAATTGATAATTTTAGAATTGTCTAGTCCCATACAAATGATGGCTTTTACTTTCTTTTTTACCAGTTCTTCTATTTCGGTGTAGTCATTTCCTTTGTCTTTTCCGCCTACAATCCAGACTGTTGGTTGCTTCATACTTTCTAATGCGTAGTAAGTAGCGTTTACGTTGGTTGCTTTGCTGTCGTTAATGTATTTTACACCGTTTATTTCTGCAAAATTCTCTAATCTGTGCTCTACCGCTTGGAAAGTCATTAGAGAATGTCTAATACTCTCGTTGCTGATATTCAATAATTTACCAGCGATGGAAGCGGCTAAGCTGTTGGCTACATTGTGAGTTCCCATGATAGAAAGTTCATCTATTCTCATAGAAAACTCGTCTTGTAGTTTTACGTATAATTTTTCTCCTTCGGTATAACCTCCTTCATTGAGTTTTTCTTTCATTGAGAAAGGAATTTGCTTTACTCTCAAATCCAATTGCTGAAGCAATTTCTGACTCATTTCATCATCTTTGTTATAAATGAAATAATTGTCGTTTTCTTGGTTTTCGGCAATTCTGAATTTTGCAAAAGCATATTCTTCATAGTTGTAATTGTATTGGTCTAAATGATCTGGACTCAAATTCAATAACAATGAAATATAAGGTCTAAAATTCTGAATATCATCTAGTTGAAAACTACTTACTTCTAGTACGTAGTACTCGTAATTCTCTTTTGCAACTTGCAATGCAAAACTTTTACCAATGTTTCCTCCTAAACCTACATTCATATTATCATTTTTCAAAATATGATAAATAAGCGAAGTAGTGGTGGTTTTTCCGTTACTTCCAGTAATGGCAATAATCTTAGCATCGGTAAACTCTGCCCCAAATTCAATCTCAGAAGAAAGTCTAATTCCTTTAGCTTTAATTTTTTGAATCATTTCAGCTTTCTTAGGAATACCAGGAGATTTGATAATCCAATCTGCTGCCAAAATCCTTTCCTCATCGTGGTTTTTTTCCTCGAATTCGATGGCGTTTTCTTCTAAAATCTTTTTGTAATTCTCTTTAATTTCTCCTTTATCCGAAAGAAAAACTTCCAGACCTTTGGTTTTAGCCAAAATAGCAGCTCCTACACCGCTCTCGCCGCCACCTAGAATTACAACTTTTAAATTTTCTTTGCTCATATTCGTTTTGTTTGAAATGGTTTGATGAGGTTCGAAAAGTTAGATTTTCAATTCTTTGTCATCTTCCAAACATTTAATTTTTGGTTATCTTATTTTCAGGGTAATTAGACAGATAATGGCAAGCATTACCCCTAGAATTATCATTCTGTTTACGATTTTACTCTCGTGGAAACCATCTAATTGGTAATGATGGTGCAGTGGAGACATCTTAAACAATCTGTTATTCTGAGCGTATTCTATGCCGTATTTTCTTTTTCTATATTTAAAAACAGCTACCTGAAGCATTACGGATAAATTTTCGATGAGGAAAATGCCACAAAGTACAGGGATTAATAATTCTTTTCTTAGGATAATTGCCAAAACTGCTATTACTCCGCCCAACATTAAGCTACCTGTATCTCCCATAAAAACCTGTGCAGGATAAGTGTTGTACCAAAAGAAGCCTATAGTTGCTCCAATTAATGCTACTGCAAAAATGGTGGTTTCGCCCATATTGGGTAGGAACATAATGTTAAGGTAATCAGCGAAAACAATATTACCAGAAAGGTATGCAAAAAGAGCTAATGTCCCTAAAATGACGACACTTGTTCCCGAAGCAAGACCGTCGATTCCGTCTGTGATATTGGCACCATTAGAAACCGCAGTTACGATAAAAATAACCAAAGGAATAAAAACCAACCAGGCCCATTCATTTTGTTGTTTTTCGTTCATCCAAAATAGAATTTTGCTGTAATCAAATTCATTGTTTTTCATAAA
>OCVT010001331.1_pt1 | contig 10623 bp, 9 predicted proteins | sample 1539111 | NCBI WGS metagenome assembly OCVT01 (sample SAMEA3991482, study PRJEB22521) | metagenome | biome: anthropogenic terrestrial biome; feature: sewage plant; material: raw primary sludge | place: Sweden | collected 2012-09-26 | reverse complement strand
CTATCTCCATCATCACAGCCACTCCACTGGCACCGTCGTTTGCGGCCATTACAGACTCATGCCATTTGGTGCTGTCTGGATCATTATCCGCCCATGGACGACTGTCCCAATGGGCACAGATCAGGATGCGAGTAGTGAGTTCTGGACGGTAGGAAGCAATGATATTTGTACTTTTCAACGGAGTACCGTCATAACCTTTCAATGTGGTATTCTGGCGTATTACCTTACAGCCGAAACTCTCAAATCTGGATTGAATATAATCTGTGCATCTGCTATGAGCTTCGGAGTTCATCGTTCGTGGACCGAAGTCGCACTGTTGTTTGCAAAACAGGTATGCACTGTCTGCATTAAATGTGGGACCCTCCTGTTGTGTTAATGTAGTGGTGGTCTCTGTTTCACTGTTATTGTCAGCACAAAAGGCTGGCCAAATCATATAAAATACGATAGCAATCGCCGAAAGTACGAGGACAATAGAGAAAGGTATCAGGAATTTCTTAGAATTTATCATCTTTTGATATTTTGTACTTGTGACATGATACGAAGGAAGTTGCCTCCCCAGATTTTCTGAATATCAGATTCGTTATATCTTTTCTTCAACAGTTGTCGGGTAAAGTTGATGAGCTCAGATGAGTTGGCTAGTCCAGGTACTCCACCATCACCATCAAAGTCTGTTCCTATTCCTACATGATCAATTCCCATGACATTGATAGCATGGTCTAGATGGGCCATGAAATCCTCAATGGTTGCTTGTCCTTCTTTACGCAGAAAACCGTGATAGAGGGTCATCTGGGCTACACCTCCGTGCTGTTTGAGTGCCATCAGTTGTTCGTCCGTAAGATCACGTGGTACATCACATAGAGCTCGGCATGAACTGTGGCTGCAAACGATAGGAGTGCTACTTATCTCGAGGGCGTCGTAGAAACTCTTCTCAGATCCATGGCTTAGGTCGACCATGATTCCCAACTTATTCATCTCATGTATTACATTGGCACCAAACTGGCTCACACCGTTGTGGGTATTGCAGCCTCGTGCACTGTCGCAAATATCATTGTCACCATTATGGCACAGTGTGATATATACAACACCGCGTGTGGCGAAATGTTTCAGATTTGATATCTTGCCGTTGAGGGCAAGACCATTTTCAATACCGAACATGATGGATTTGCGGTTGTGACGTTTATCTTCGTATAGGTCGAAAGGTGTGCGGGCTATACTAATGTATCTGCTATTTTGTGAAACAATCTTTTCTATCTTATCAAAGATAAGATCAGCGTAGTCGCAAGGGGTAATCTGTTCCATCTGAACCTTCGACGAGAAGGTCTCGCCAAGTTTAGGCTGGGGCAGGTACGCCACCATGATGGTCGCGTCCTGATGCCCTTCATTCATCTTTTGGAGATCCACCAGGATGCGTGGGTCACGTTGGTCGAAATGTATTCCTTGGGGGAAGAACATCGGAGTGTCGCAGTGCGTGTCCAAAGAGAGGATACGTTTGTGCAGATCTTTTGCCTGAGAGAAATTTTCTGCCTCAGCAACTAACCAGTCAAACAGAGGCTTACCCTCAGTGAGGTATTCTGGATGCCATTGTACACCAATAATAGATTTGAACTCACAGCTCTCGATAGCTTCAATTGTGCCGTCGGGTGCTGTTGCACTCACTTTAAATCGTTCTCCGGGTTCGCTGACTGCCTGATGATGGAAGGAATTAACCAACACTTTCTCTCGGTCATATATTTTAGACAGAGTGGTGCCCTTATTAATATTCACCGTATGACTGGGAATGCTGCGATCAAGATCCTGACTATGTTTAATCGTTGGTTTGCTGATGTTCTGATAAATTTTTCCACCAAGAGCGCAGGCAATCATCTGGATGCCGCGACAGATGCCGAGGATAGGAATTTGCCGGTTGTATGCCAGATTGATGAGAAGCAGTTCGGGCAGATCGCGTTCAGAATTGATTCCATGTAACTTTGGTGATGGTTCTTCGCCCACATACAGTGGGTTCATGTCACCTCCTCCGCTTAATAGCAGACCATCAATATTTTGTAAGGTGTTGACCATTGTATCACGGTCGGTTGATGGAGGGATTATTACTGGGACTCCTCCAGAAGCAATAATCGATTCATAATAACCGCGGGCAAGTTCGCAACCTTTGTCGCCGAAGTTACCCGTAATACCTATCACCGGTTGTTTGTTTGATTCGGGAAATACCGAATAGATATCGTTTAGATGCGATTGCCAGTCAAACTGATTCATCATTGATCTTTATGTTTTGGATTTTTTGGAAACCAACCTTTTTCCACTCTTTTCTTTTGCTCGAAAATCTCGCCGATAGACCATAAGCAGGTTGCACCAAGTACACCCAGTAATGCTGACCAGAAGATGTCTGCAATGAAAAGTGCCACGGTTACGCATGCGATACCAAACAGAAGAAATAACGGCCAAAGTCGTGTGCCGCTATAGTATTCTACTTTGATGACTATCGGATGGAACACGCCTATAATAATGAATGTGGATACAGCGAGGATGATTCCCGAGAAATTAAGTTCCATGATTATGCTTCTTCTTCGTGGATGACAGGAATCTCTCGTTTAATACTTTGTTCAAGCGAAATAAGAGTTTCTGTAGCTACCACACCTTCTATACCTTGCATCTTATTGTTGAGCAAATCCATCAGCTGCTCATTGTCGCGGGCATAAAGCTTAACAAGCATTGTATATGATCCCGTAGTGAAATGACATTCTACGATCTCCGGAATTTCAAGGAGACGCTCTACAACATCTTTATACATATTACCTCTTTCAAGTGTAATACCTACGTAGGTGCAAGTAGAATAGCCTAAGCTTTTTGGATTGACATCAAAACCGCTTCCAGTTATTACCCCCTGCTCCATCAGATGTTGCACGCGTTGGTGGATGGCAGCACGCGATACATTGCATTCTGCTGCTACATCTTTAAAAGGTATACGTGCGTTTTTAGATAAAATACCCAGAATCTTTTTGTCAAGATTATCAATTTTTTCCATTACTATGTGTTATTTTTGTTAATATGCTTATTATTTTTTTGAATTACAAAAAGTAAGCAAAATTACACATAAATATCGTAATGCAGTCCATTTTGTTGCAAAAAAAAGCGAAAATGGTTCCTTTTTGTGAATTTTGGAATCATTTTCGCTTTTTTTAATAAAATTCTGTCATTGACAGATAGAGGATTTAAGCTCCTTATTTCTTCTTGTCTTTAGCAGCTTTTGCGGTTTTAATTGTTTTAACTGCGGCATTGGCTTTAGTGTCCTTACCATTTTCCGCAGCCTTTACATCCTTTGCTGGATGAGGAGTCTCAATACTTACTAGTTCTACAGTGAAGGTAAGAGCAGAGAAAGGTTTGATTTTTCCAGCTTCACGCTCTCCATAAGCAAGTTCCTGAGGTATGAAGAGTTGCCATTTACTACCTACAGGCATCATGGTAAGAGCTTCTGTCCAACCCTTGATGACCTGATCGCAACGGAATATGTAGCTTCCGTCCTTCTGTTTTGCAGAAGAATCAAAAACAGTACCGTCAATGAGCTTGCCTTCATATTTAACTTTCACATTGTCTATTCTCTGAGGAATAGGACCATTACCCTTCACTAGAACTTTGTATTGAAGTCCGTCAGGAAGAACATTTACGCTGTCTTTCTTTGCATTGGCAGCGAGGAATGCTACACCTGCTTCACGGTTGGCACCATACTTTAATTTCTTGTCAGCTTCCATTCTTGCTGTAAAGAAAGCTTGGGCAGCAGAATCCTTCATCACATTGTGATTAGACAGAACTGCATCGCAGAAACCCTTCTGGAAGAGTGACTCAACCATTGAGTCGGGTGAATTCTTCAGTTCTTCGCTAATACCCGGGAGCATTTTCTCACCTACCTGTGATGCAATCTGATAACCAGCCATACGAGCTTTCAGCTTTGGGTCTCCTTTTGCATTTACAGCTTCAGTATAGCCGGCAACGAAATCAGCAATATTGGTTGTGTCCACGCCAAACTGTTGTTTCAGATAGGGCATGAGACCGTTTGTTACAGACATACCAGCAGCATAGCTGATAGAGTCAGAGGAGTTTTTTAATACAACTGGTGCAGGAACAGCAGTTTTTACTTCCTGCTTCTTTTTGTTTTTTGCTTCTGTTGTGTTAAATGATGCACTCGCTACGATAACGAGTGCAAGCAATATAATATTTTTCATGATTAATCTTTAAATTATTTCTCGATAGAAACTAATTGAACCTTAAAGATAAGTGTTGAGAAAGGTTTGATCAGGCCAGCCTCACGTGAACCGTAACCTTGTTCCTGTGGAATATAAACTTCCCATGTAGAACCTACAGGCATATGGGTAAGAGCGATAGTCCATCCCTTGATTACCTGATTAGCACGGAATGTAGCAGGTTCTTTACGTTTGTAAGAGCTGTCAAATACCTTACCGTCGATGGTGCGTCCTTCGTACTGAACCTTAACCATTGATGTATCTGATGGAATCTCACCCTTGCCTTCAACAAGAACCTTATACTGAACACCGTTAGCTAGAGTTTTAACACCAGCCTGCTTAGCATTGTTAGCAAGCCATTTCTCACCAGCTGCCTTGAGCGGACCATATTGAGCCATCATGTTCTTTGTTTTGATAGCTTCCATCTTAGCCTGAGCAATTGTTGTTGCCTGCTGAACTGTCATGATAGATTTCTTACCTGTTGTACCGTTAACGAAACCAGCAAGGAAGTTTTTCAGAGAGATTGTCTTTGTTGAATCTTCACCAAAGATTTCATGATTGATACCTTTAACCATTTGGTTAGAAATTTGCTGGCCAATCTGAATACCTGCGTAGTAAGCAGCTTTCTTCTTGTCGTCACCGGCATTAGCACCCTCGTTAAGACCTTTGATGAACTCATCCATGTAAGTAGTGTCTACACCCATACGCTCTACTAGATATTCTTTCAGACCTTGTGTCTGAGCCATACCAATAGCGTAACTCAGAGAGTCAACATCATTCTTAAGATTTGCCTTAGGAGTAGAATTGCCGCAAGATGTAATTGTTGCAGCAGTAATAGCCATTACAGCTAAAAGACTGATTTTTTTCATTTTGTTTTTTTGTTATTATAATACTTCAATTAATTCTACATCGAACACAAGTGCTGAATAAGGAGGGATAGAATTACCTGCACCACCTTCACCATATCCCAACAGATAAGGGATGAAGAAACGGTATTTAGCACCTTCGTTCATCAACTGGAGACCTTCTGTCCATCCTGCAATAACTTGATTGAGTGGGAATACTGCAGGTTCACCGCGTTGCAGACTGCTGTCGAACAAGGTTCCGTCAATAAGCATTCCCTCGTAGTGGCATTTTACCTGGTCAGTAGCCTTTGGCATTTTACCTGTACCTTCTTGTAATACTTTGTATTGCAATCCACTAGGAAGAGTTATCACTCCTTCTTTGTTTGCATTTTCTGCAAGAAACTTCTCACCATCCACCTTTGCAGCTTTTCCTGATTCAGCTTTTTTGGCATTCAGTTCTTGCTCTTGTTTTGCGAAGAATTCTTGCACGATTGTTTGCGCTTCCTGGTTAGATACTTTCAATTCATTGCCTGCAATCACATCTTTGATGGCTGCTGCGAAATCATCGATATTCAACTCGCTTGCACCCATTTGTGCCAATTGTCGGCCTATGCCCAATCCTAAAGCGTAACTTACTTTTTCCATACTTTATTTTATACTTAAGTTTAAAAACGTGCAAAGTTAACATTTTTATTTGGTAGAGCTGCTCTATTTGTCGAAAAATTAGTAATTTTGTAGATTCTTAATATCTTTGAACATGACGAAAATCGTTGTATTAACAGGCGCCGGCATGTCAGCTGAAAGCGGATTGAGTACTTTTAGGGACGCAGGAGGACTTTGGGAGAACTATCCTGTGCAGCAGGTAGCCTCTCATGAAGGATGGGAAAAGGATCCTGTTCTTGTGAATAATTTTTATAATATGCTTCGCAAAAAACTTGTAGACGCCCAGCCAAATGATGGACATAAACTTGTGGCTCAGCTTGAGGAAAAATATGAAGTGACAGTTGTTACCCAAAATGTAGATAATCTTCACGAGCGCGCTGGAAGTAGTCAGGTGATACATCTGCACGGTGAGCTGATGAAGGTATGTTCAAGTCGTGATCCCTATAATCCCCATTTTATTAAAGAGCTGACACCAGACAATTGTGAAGTCAAAACAGGTGAGAAAGCCGGTGATAATTCTTTACTTCGTCCGTTTATAGTTTTCTTCGGCGAGTCAGTGCCAATGATGGATTTGGCAGCAAAGGCTGCCCAACAGGCAGAGATCTTTATCATTATCGGAACATCTCTGAATGTCTATCCGGCAGCGGGTCTGATCAATTATGTACCGATGAATGCTTCAATATATCTGATAGATCCTAAACCCGTACAAACTCGTGGGTACGGTAATGTAAAACAAATACTGAAAGGCGCAAGCGAGGGTATGAGGGAACTTACAGCCCAAGTGTTGTAACCCCCTGCTATTTATGTCTATGCCATATTGTCAAGGTAAGAGAACCAATAAGTTTAAAAAATTCAAAATCGACATAAAATCTCTTTTTATCATCGGATTGATTACTTGTTTGCGAATAAAATGATTACCTTTACAGACATAAACTTAATTTTGGATACAAATGAAACAGGTAGTACAGATCCGTTGCAAGAATAATAACAAAATAAAAAGTATCAGCATCGGAAGCACTCTTTTAGATATATTCCGTGAATTTAATCTCGAGATGGATTACGGGCCTATCAGTGCAAAAGTAAATAATAAAGTAGAGGGACTCCATTATCGAGTATACCACAATAAAGATGTGGAATTCCTTGATTTGCATTCACCTTCGGGACTTCGAACTTATACTCGTTCTCTGTTTTTTGTATTGTCGAAGGCTGTGGACGACTTGTTCCCTGAGAATGAGGTTATCATCGATATTCCTGTATCTAACGGTTATTATTGTAATCTACAGATAGGACGTCCTTTAACTTCTGTTGATGTGGATAGGATTCGTCAGAGAATGCAGAAGATTATCGACGCTGATATGCCATTTAAACGGATGGAATGTACCACGGCGGAAGCAATTAAACTATTTGAGGAGCACGGTATGCCATCGAAGGTGAAACTGCTCAAGAGTATAGGTTCTCTTTATACTAGTTATTATCAGTTGGGAGATAGCATCGATTATTATTATGGTTCACTTCTCACCAGGACGGGTCAGATAAAACTCTTTGGAGCGGAGAGCTATTTTGACGGCATATTACTGCGCATACCCTCAGGTGAAGATCCATCTAAGCTTGGTGAACTTATAACGCAGGAGAAGATGTTTGAAATCTTCAAGGAACACCACAGATGGCAGAATATTATGGGAATCAGTACTGTAGGAGATGTAAATGAGGTTGTTCATAACGGTCTTTCAACGGCATTGATAAATGTATCAGAAGCATTACAGGAGAAAAAGATCTCCCAGATTGCTGATAATATTGCTAAAAGGAAAAATGTGAAATGTGTATTGATTGCCGGTCCTTCTTCGAGTGGTAAAACAACATTCAGTAAACGTCTGTCCGTCCAGCTAATGGTCTGTGGCAAAAAGCCTATTCCGATATCGTTGGATGACTATTTTCTTGACCGTGATCTCACACCGAAGGATGAAAATGGTGATTATGACTTTGAAAGTCTTTATGCGCTTGATATCCCTTTGTTCAATTCCCAGCTTAATTCCCTGCTTGCCGGTAAGGAGGTGGAACTGCCAAAATATAATTTCCAAAATGGAAAGAATGAAAAAAGCGGTAGAAAATTAAAGTTGAACGAAGATAATATTCTTATTCTTGAAGGCATACATGCCCTTAACCCCAAACTGACAAGCGAGATTCCTGAACTATGTAAATTTCGGGTCTATGCCTCGGCATTGACCACTGTCCTGTTGGATACACATAATTATGTACCGACCACAGATAACCGTCTGCTCCGACGTATCATTCGTGACAATAAGTATCGCGGTGTGTCAGCACAAGAGACTATACGACGCTGGCCAAGTGTGCGTGCAGGTGAAAACAAGTGGATATTTCCATATCAGGAGAATGCGGATGTCATGTTTAATACAGCAATGATTTTCGAGTTAGCGGTCATCAAGGCACAGGCAGAACCGCTGTTGGAACTTGTTCCCGAAGATTGTGATGAGTATTCAGAGGCATACCGTCTGCGTAAATTTCTGAAATATTTCAGTTCGATACCTTTTAAACAGCTCCCTCCCACCTCTCTATTGAGAGAGTTCATTGGGGGAAGTTCCTTTAAATACTAAATTTATAAAAAAGTATAAAAAAGGCAGTGATGATAAAAACCGTCACTGCCTTTTCCCTATAATTCTGTATTAGAACTAGTTATTGACTTTTATTTTATAAGGAAACTGAAAATTATTACCTTTTAGTTTCTCATGATTTCTTGGAGCACCCATAACTACCAGCCATAGATTTTTTGTATCTCTAGGGGTTTTAAATATAATTTTTCCTCTGCTAGCGTTACACATATCACTGTAGATGGCATCACCTGTAGCAGTTATGGCAACAAATCCGTATCTCCATCCCATATCTTCGTATTTCATATTATGATAGCCAGGAATACTGAGACCTTCAAATTCTAGGATAACTTTCTTTCCTATTTTATAAGGACTGATCGGAATTATATTGAAACCATATTCCTCAGGGCATCTGTTGCAGGGAATGGTCTTCCATCCGTTTTTATCGGCAGCAGGCATTGGGTCATCATAATTATTTGCAAAGGATCTTGTCTCCTTATAGGCATGTTTGTAGTCTAGATTTACGATATGGCAGCAGGCTTTAAACATTTCATCACAGAACTGTAGCTGACTTATTCCTGTAATTCTCTTATAGGTAATCACAGGGTCTTCATTTACCTTTCCCTGACGAAACAGTTCCGCAATCAGTGACATCCCGTGTTTCTCACTCCAATATTCTATGACGTAAGGTGAGTGATAGATATTTTCCATATCGAGATAAGCCTTATGGGTGAGTTTCTTGAATGCGTCCCAGTGGTACTGTTCATCTTTTAACCAGTCAGCATTTACATTCCAAAGCATCCACTGTGAAGTCATCTCGAAGAATCCCGATCCACCCCATGCAACACCTTCACCGTCACAAGATATCTGCGACTGGAAGCTATGCCCTAATTCATGAGCAATACAGTTAAGTTTCTTATCCTGAATCCTGTTAGGAGCAATCCATAAGGCACCAATCTGTCCATCGTAATCACCCCCATAAGCAGTACCCTCAAGAGAGTAGTTAAGCATGACCATCATTCTCAGTTTATCACTTTTTGATCCCGGTTTTGTAAATTTCATGCTATCTCGAAATACTTGATAGTACATTTCCAACTTTTCTGCAAGGTTATCAATGTCTACTTGCATCGGATGCCCATCTAGGTTGGGTGCTTTCTTAAGGTCATCACCGAATCCTTTCTGCCAGAAAATAACAAAATTAGGAGTTAGTTTCATTCGTTTGAAACTCCATGTACTGTCGTTAGTGTTAAGGTTCATTTTCCTTAAATCATGAGGGATGTAAATGGACTTACCATTGTCTATATTCACAATAGTATCATTGTCCATTCCATGGAGGCTGCATGTTATTATGGAAAAAATGCCTAGTAGCAGAGAGATCCTTTTAATCATAATGAAGTGTTATTTTTTATTTGAAGATTAAAGACAATATGTTATAAAATCAGTTGCAAATTTATTAAATTCCACACAATAATATTGGTATTATTTTCATTTTTAATAGAAAAATAATCTTTTTATCAAACCATGTAAATATTATAATTACCACATAATCATAATGTTATAATTTTAGTTGGATAATATTGTTATATAATTACACTTTTTTTATATTGAGATGCTTCCAATAATCATCTTATTAATAGCTTTCATAAGATGAAATTAATATAAAAATCAATATTGCAAGGACGTTTAATAATATACTTTAACATTCTATCCATCAATTAGAACTCTAATTTTAGTACTTTTGCAAGAAATTTCTAGTATCGTATTCACTATGCGCCAAGGGTTAATTCAAACTCAATCTCAACAGCAGACACTGTCGCAGACACTTTCACCTCAGCAATTGTTACAGGTGAGGTTGCTGGAGCTTCCTCTTAATGAGTTGGAACAAAGAATTAATGCTGAAATGGATGACAATCCTGCTCTTGAGATAGGTGAGACTGGTGATGATCTCGTTGTAGAGGATCAGTTCTCTGAGGGAAATTCTGATGATTTGGGTTCGGAAGAGGATTTTGACAGTCAGCAGGAACGGGACGAACGCATTTCGGCCCTTGATGAGGTTCTTACCAACATGACCAGTGATGATGAGATGCCTGTTTTTGATAATTATAAAAAGTCTGACGGCGACGATATCGGATATGAAACGATGGTTTATGGAGACTCTGTGTCGTTCTACGATAAACTGAAGGAACAGATGGCAGAACATGAACTTACCGAGAAACAGAAAGAAGTGATGGAATACCTCATCGGCTCAGATCGGAAGAGCACACGTCTGAACTC
>OCVT010001330.1_pt1 | contig 10627 bp, 10 predicted proteins | sample 1539111 | NCBI WGS metagenome assembly OCVT01 (sample SAMEA3991482, study PRJEB22521) | metagenome | biome: anthropogenic terrestrial biome; feature: sewage plant; material: raw primary sludge | place: Sweden | collected 2012-09-26 | reverse complement strand
CATGATGTTGGCACATGGCTTGTCATCTGCTGCATTGTTCATTATGTGTGGTCAAGTGTACGAGCGTGTTCATACACGTGATATGCGTTTGATGGGCGGTATGCGTGGTCAGTTCCCATATCTTGCATTCTTCCTCATGTTCTTCGTGGCGGCGCTTGTGGGTATTCCGGGTCTAGGTAACTTCATTGGTGAGTTCCTGATCTTGATGGGTTCTTATGCAAAATTCCCAGTGTTTACTATTCTTGCAGCAGTAAGCTTAGTATTTGCAGGTCTTTATGGCTTGATTCTGATCCACAAAGCATTGTTTGGTACGCCAAATGAAGAACAACAACAGCACTACAACAACCCATTGAAAGACTTAAATGCGCGTGAAGTAGTGATCTTGTTAATCTGTGCTTTCGGTCTGTTATGGCTTGGTTTGTACCCACAAAGCTTCCTTGATATTTCAAATTCAAGCATGGCGTGGTTAGCGAACAGCTACATTCCTGTACAAGAAGTAGTTGACGTTGCGAGTCAAGCAACTGTTCAACTCGAAAATGTGGAGATGCAATAAGTCATGAACTTCACAATGTCATTTTCTGAGCTTATGCCTTTAGCTCCTGTGATGATCGTTGCTTTAACAACGATCGTCGTGATGATTCTTACTGCAATTAAGCGTAACCATAACTTAATTGCGACAGCATCAGTGGTGGGCTTAAACCTTGCAGCAGCATATGTACTATTCACAATGTTCGGTGGTGCTTTCAAACCAGCGAACGTGATGGGTATGTTCATGGTGGATGCGTTCACCTTGCTGTACCAAGTAATTATTCTAATTGCTGCTTTGGCATGCTGTACTCTGTCGCATGCCTATATCGAAAGCTATAAAGATAACCGTGAAGAACTGTATATCTTAATGTTGTCATCAGTGACTGGTGCAATGTTAATGGTAGCAAGCTCTCACTATGCATCGTTCTTCATTAGCCTTGAGTTGATGTCGATTCCTGTATATGGCTTATTGGCATATACACACCAACGCTCTAAGTCTTTAGAAGCGGGTGTGAAGTACTTGGTGCTTTCAGCAACAGCTTCGGCAATGTTGTTGATGGGTATGGCTTATATTTACGCGTACACAGGTTCAATGTCGTTCTATGACAATGTTCAAGCGTTAATGCAAAACATCCAACAGCCAATGGTACTTTTAGGTTTAGGCCTGATTGTTTTTGCTGTGGCATTCAAACTGTCTTTAGCGCCATTCCACAAATGGACACCAGACGTTTATGCAGGTGCACCAACTCCGATCGCAACTTTCCTTGCTACAGCTGCAAAAGTAGCGACGATTGGTTTGTTTGTACGTTACATCCTAACCTCAGGAGCGATCCTTGTTGACTCAATCGTGACGATCTTAACCGTGATTGCGGTGTTATCGATCTTGGTGGGTAACTTCCTTGCAGTGAAACAAGTGAACTTGAAACGTATCTTGGCATACTCTTCAATTGCGCACTTTGGTTACTTGTTGATTGGTTTAATCAGCATGACCTATGCAAGCCTTGGTAACGTGTCGGTCTATGTGATCACTTATGTGTTAACTACGATTGGTGCGTTCGGTGCGGTTGCATTGATGTCTAGCCCATACAACAACGTAGACGAAGCAGAAAGTCTAGCGGACTACCGTGGTCTATTCTGGCGTCGTCCAGTGTTGACTGCCGTATTAACCGTGATGATGCTATCGCTTGCAGGTATTCCATTGACAGCGGGCTTCATTGGTAAGTTCCTTGTGGTCATGGCTGCGGTAACGACTCAGCACTGGTTCCTTGCTGCGATGATCATCGTTGGTTCTGGTATTGGTCTGTACTACTACCTCCGTGTGATGGTTGTTATGTACATGACACCACCAGATGCACCGCGTGTAGATGCTGTGGATCATTGGGGCCAAAAAGTGGGTGGTATTATGGTGCTTTTAGCTGCGGCAGCAGTGCTTGTGATTGGTATCTATCCAGATCCAATTATCAAGTTAGCACTTCAGTCAGAGATTCTATCTCCAATCCACTTTATGCTTTCTCAACAGCACTAATTTTTAAAAACGTTTCGTTTTAACAAAAAAGCCTCCATCAATTGGGGGCTTTTTTGTTTTTATCGCACGATAAAAAGCTTTATAATGTAAGGAATTTTATTTTACCTTTTAGGTGCTCTCCCGTGGCTATCCATGAAATTCGTCATCCACTGATTCGTCATAAGCTTGGTCTTCTTCGTCGTGCAGATATCAGCACTAAAAACTTCCGTGAGTTGGCTCAAGAAGTGACCATGCTGTTGACCTATGAAGCGACTAAAGATTTACCTGTTTGCGACCATGAAATTGATGGTTGGAATGGTAAAGTAACGGTAGATCGCATTGTGGGTAAAAAAATCACGGTTGTGCCAATTTTACGTGCGGGTATTGGCATGTTAGATGGTTTCTTAAACCTGATTCCAAGTGCAAAAGTGTCTGTACTGGGTTTAGAGCGTGATGAAGAAACGCTTGAAGCACGTACTTATTACAAAAAATTAGTTCCAGATGTACAAAACCGTTTAGCGATGATCATCGACCCAATGCTTGCAACGGGTTCTTCATTGGTTGCTGCGATTGATGTATTGAAAGCAAGTGGCTGTAAAGACATCCGTGTGATGGTGTTGGTTGCGGCGCCTGAAGGCATTAAACGTGTTTTGGATGCGCATCCAGATGTCACTATTTTCACGGCTTCAATTGACCAAGGCTTAAATGCCAATGGTTATATCGTGCCGGGTCTAGGCGATGCGGGCGACAAAATCTTTGGTTCAGTTCAAAAAGATTAAGATTGAGCCCCAGCAAAAAGAGGCTTTTATAGCCTCTTTTTTATATACTACAACAAAGCGTGTACATATTAGGATCTGTTTATGAAGGCCGAGCAATATCAAGGAAAAGTTAAGCAATATAACGCTGACAAAGGTTTTGGCTTTATTTCCTCACCTGAAGGCGATGTATTTTTTCATATCTCGGATTTCCCTGCAGACTCAGGTGAGCCGAAACGCAATGAACGCGTGAAGTTTAATGTGGTTGAAAATGGCGATCGCTATAAAGCGATTAAAATTGAGCGGGTTGAAGATAACTCTACCAAAGCCAAGAAGTCGAAAGTCTCAAGCCATAATAAATCGATCACCACAGATTTATTGTCTAATTTTCGACGCTAAGTTAGCGTTGATTCAGAGTTCAATCGTGCAAAGATTAATCTTTGTATTTTGAAGCAAAGAGGCTTTTTAGCCTCTTTTTTATTGATTACAATACGAAAAATACAGTTGAATAGAGCAGATTATGTTTCTGAAAGGAAAAATCAAAAGCTTTAGTACCCCACGTGGTTTTGGTTTCATTGAGGTGGAAGGGGATATTGATGATGTGTTTTTTCATATCAAAGATTTGCCACAGAACAACATTGAACCCAAGATTGGTGAAGTGCTTCAGTTTATGATTGTAGAAGACCAAGGCAAGTTTAAGGCTGGCAATATCCAGCGGCTCGGTCTGTCCTCAGAAAGCAAAGCCACGACATCATCAAATAAGAAAAAAACGCGTACCCAAGCCTCACCACGTTACCATGAGGCAGGGCATAAAAGTACTATCATCACCGTGATTGGCATCATTATCGTCGCGGTATTGGGCTTTTTGACCTATGGGAAATATCAAAGTTATAGTGCAGAAAAACAGCGTAAAGCTGAGCAGTTGATGCTCGAGCAGCAACAGATTGTAGAAGAACAGCGTAAAGCTTTAGGAAAGTTGCCCGATCAAATCCTATCTGAGCAAGGGAAGCGTAATTTAGATGCAGGTCTGCATCAGACCAATCAACCACGCTCTGAACGCGTGACTGAAAGTATTGATAAACAAAATGGTCGTTTACCTGTCAGTACAGGGCAGTTTAAATGCGATGGACGAACCCATTGCTCCCAAATGCGTTCTTATGAAGAAGCGCTATACTTCTTAAGGAACTGTCCAAATACCCAAATGGATGGGAACAATGATGGTGAACCTTGTGAGCGCCAATTTGGGAAATAAAAAAAGCACCCTCGGGTGCTTTTTGCTTACTTATTTTTCGCAGAATTTCATAAAGGCTTTGAGTCCTGGGCCTTGGTACTTCTGACGATGTACCAACATGAACAGTGGACGTGTTAGAGACCAGAACGGCGTATCAAGTACCACCAACTGGCCTTTTTCGCGCAAAGGTTCAGTTGCCAGCTTTGAAATACAGGACATCCCTAAACCACCCGCCACGATTTTTAAAATCGCTTCATTATGACCCAAGGTCAGACGGATATTGGCATCAGGCAAGTCTTTTAAAATAGCATTATCAAACACTTCACGTGTACCTGAACCTTCTTCACGCAAGATCCACTCGACCGATTTAAAGTCTTCAGGCGTTAATGTGCGATTTAACTGCGCCAAAGGATGATCTGGTGCACAGCAGACCGCTAATTCATCGTCACGCCAGTGAATACATTGCAGTTGCGGCAAGTGACAAGAGCCTTCAATCAAGGCCAAATCTAGTTGGAACTGATTCACCGCCTCAATCATTTGACGGGTGTTACCAACTTGCAGCTGTAAATGGGCTTGAGGCTGAATTTGTAAGAAGTCAGCCATCAGGTCAGGCATGAGGTAGTCACTGATGGTCAGGGTTGCACCCAAACGTAAATCAATGCTTTGTAACTCACCTTTAGCGGCTTGCTCGAAAGCATCACAGCGACCCAAAATTTCTAAAGCTTGTGGCAGTAGGAAACGACCCAAATCGTTGAGCTGAAGACGCTTACCTAGACGGTCAAACAGTGGAGCCCCCAAACCGTCTTCTAGATCTGCTAAAGCCATACTCGCAGCACTCTGGGTGAGTCGAACCGCATCACTGGCTTTGGTTACTGTGCCTTCTTGAGCAACTGCTACAAAAACCGCCAACTGGCGTAAAGTCATGCGCATGAATATAGCCTTAACATTTAAAAAATATTAACAAATTATGTGGTCATGCTAACATGAGCAACGTCTTTGATGCCACGCTGAAATCATGTCAATTGAAAAATTTAGCCTAGAAAAGGTTTTATCCGTACACCGTTGGACCAATACACTTTTTAGCTTCACCATGACGCGACCTGCACATTTTAAGTTTACCGCAGGACAATTTGCCCGTATTGGCATCAAAGTGGGTGATGAATTGGTGGTTCGAGCGTATTCGGTGGTGTCTTCTCCCTTTGATGAAACTTTAGAGTTTTTCTCGATTGTGGTGCCTGAAGGTGCATTTACCTCAAATTTACAGCACTTAAAAGTCGATGATGACATCTACCTTGAAAAGATCCCGTACGGTTTTTTGACTTTGGCGCGTTATCAGTTGCCATTACCAAAAGACTTATGGCTACTTGGTACAGGGACAGGGCTGGCACCTTTTATTTCGATGTTGCAAGACTTTGAGACGTGGTCGAAGTACGAGAGCATTACGCTGGTTTATAGCGTACGTACAGCCTCTGAATTGGCGTATGCAACACGTATTCAAGAAATTGCAGAGACTTTTGGTGAAGGGCATACAGGCTTTAAATTTGTGCCGATTATTACCCGTGATCCACATGCACCACTGCATGACCGTTTACCCGTACTGATTGAAAATGGTGAGCTTGAAAAAGCAGTCGGTTTGAGTCTGAACCCTGAAACCAGCCATGTGATGCTGTGTGGTAACCCGCAAATGGTTGAAGACACCAAAGAAGCCCTGAAAGCACGTGGTCTGACCATGAACCGCCGTGGTGAAGGAAATATTGCGGTCGAAAACTATTGGTAAGATTCAAAAGCTCACATGGATAGCGATATCAAAGTATTGCTTAAACATCGCTTTAGCACAGAGAAAGAGACGAAATATCGCGCAGGTTTTGTTGTTGACTGAAACACTTTAAACTGAGGAGCAGTGGGGTAAATGCTAAAAATGGATTCCTTTCGTAATCGGTTGATGGTGTTATTTGCTGGATTGGCCTTTACTTTGGGACTCTGTATTACCTTATATATCGGTAAAACTGCTTCGGCTCAAATGAGTAAATCCAGCGGTCAAACCTTATATATTGCTGCGAAGAGTATCAGTAATACTTTGGCAAATTCGTTGACAGAACGTGAACGGGAAATGGTGCTTTTGAGTCAATCACCGTTTATTGCTGAGGCAGACTTTAATAATCCACGTCTTCAACAGCAACTCGATCAAGTTAAAAAATCATATCAATATTATGCATGGCTTGGGATTGCTAACCCTGAAGGGAAAGTCGAAGTTGCAGCAAATCATTTATTGCAAGGTGCAGATGTATCTGAGCGGGATTGGTTTATTCATGGTTCCAAGCGAGTATATTTGGGCGATGTACACAAGGCTGTTTTGCTTGCCAAAAAAATCAAGGCCATTAACCCGAATGAACCGATGCGTTTTATTGATTTTGCGACTCCCATTTATGACCCTACAACGCATAAAATAAAAGGCGTTTTGGCTGCGCACGCAGACTGGAGTTGGGCAAGCCATGTGCTGAAAAGTTCATTATCTGAAAATGCCGCACAACGTGGGATTGAAGTATTTATTGTGAACCAAGCGGGTGAAATTCTATATCCGTTTAAAAGTATTGGTCAGGTGAACCCTCCGAGTTTTAGCAAACAACATGGCAATTACTTTGTGCATGACTGGGGAGAGGGACAAAACTACCTCACCACGGATGTTCCTGTGTTTTCACAAACACAGATGAACTTGGGTTGGCATGTCATGATTCGCCAGCCAGTTTCGATAGCCTTGGTAGAAGTTCGGTCACTGCAACATCAAATCTTAGCTATTGGTTTTGTGATTTCATTACTGCTACTTTTTGTGACTTATCGCTTAGCGAATCGTTTTAGCCGTCCAATTGAAAACTTGGCAAAAAGTGCGCATGCAGTCGAGCAGGGACATGAAGATGTTTACTTTGAGGCGAATACCAGTATTCGAGAAATCAAAGGCTTGTCACAGTCATTAAATAGTATGACCGACACACTGTTGACACAAAAACATCAGCTAATGGATGCCAATACAACGCTTGAGCAAAAGGTTCAGGAACGCACACAGGAACTAAAAACGGCCAATATAGAATTAGAAAAGTTGGCACGACATGATGCACTGACAGGACTATATAACCGCCGTGCTTTGACCGATTATCTGGACTATTTATATGCTCAGTTTACACGTAGTCACGTGGGCTATGCGGTGCTGTTGTTGGATGTGGATTACTTTAAAAAAGTGAATGATCAGTATGGGCACGAGGTGGGTGATCGAGTCTTAAAAGGCGTGGCACAGGTGTTGTCCTCGAACATCCGTGAGTCGGACTTTGTTGCTCGTTATGGTGGTGAAGAGTTTGTGGTGCTGTTGCCTACAACCACGCTTGAAGGAGCAATGGTTTTGGCTGAAAATCTACGACAAACTGTCGAACAAGCCCCAATTTTGGATCAGCATCCCATCAGTATTAGTATTGGGGTGAGTGTGGTTCAGGTCACAGATAGTGATGCACAGACTGCCATGCGCCGTGCCGACCAGCATTTGTACCAAGCTAAAGCGCAAGGGCGTAACCGTGTGGTTGCACTTTAACATTTAGGCTTTGACTGTGGCAGATTGGGGCGATCTGCTACACTGAAGTATCTTCTGCTCTACTGTGCGATGTTGTGATGTCTTACGATATAAAAATGAGCCAACTGCCTAAGGTTGAGCACTCCCCGCAGCAGAAAAAATTAAATCGTTTGATTGAGCGTATTGAACAGCAACAACAAGAACTGGCAGCATGGAAAAATGCGCAAGCCGACATTCGAAACTATACACGCAGTAAGCTTTTACCCGTTTATGCAGAGTTACATACGGTTCTATTTATGCAGCTCGATACCCTGTGGAATCATTTAGTTAGTGACGCCTTGAGCAAAGCTGATTTGGCGCAGATTGATACCAAAATAGCTGCGTTAGCCAAGATGCTAAAAAAATCACAGATGCTGACTTCCGCGCAGAAAGAGCAGGTAGAGAAAGTGGATACTTTCTATATGCAGCATGCAGAGCATATACGCACGAAGAAAATCAAAGCAAACTCAATACAAAGTCATAACTTTGCTGAAACAGTAGAACAAAACGTAGATGTAGACTGGGAAAATTATGAATACGATTCTGCCCAATATGAAGCAGAGCGAGAACGTGCCAAGCAGTTAAAACAACAAGAAAAACGTGAGCAAGCAGCCAAAATGGCAGCGCAGTCACTGAAAACCGTGTATTTAAAAATTACCGCGATGATTCACCCTGACCGTGAACCTGACGAAACGAAGAAGTTAGAGAAGACCGAACTTTTGCAGACGGTCAATGAAGCTTACGCAGAGCAGGATTTATTTTATCTATTGAAACTCCAGTTACAGCTAGAGACCAATAAAGGCCTAAGCTCAAAAGCTTTAAGTTCGGAACAAGTGAAGTTTTATCAGTTGTCTTTGGAAGCACAGAGTCAGAATTTGCAAAGCCAGTTAGTGGTGATCTTTGCGTCTTTTCACTTGAGCAGTCATATCAACACCAAACAGCTCAAAATGAGTGATGTGTATAAGGTGATAGATAAGGATGCTGCTGAGTTAAGGCAGCAGGTGAAATGGGAAAAGGAACGTTTAAAGCATATGAAAAAGGTGAGTGGGGTGGAGATGTTGTTGGGGCATGGGGTTTTATGAGATAAGATTTTACTTTTTAAACAAATAGTCGTAGGCATGCTTTCTGTTAAAATATTGAGTCAAATCGCATTTGTATTGAAATAAAGTCATGAGCATTTTAGATTTAAGTTTGTATCAAGAAACTGAAAATTTATCTCCACAACAAAAAAAGTTTAATCGTCAGATTCAAAAAATTGAGAAATTACAACTCTCTTTGGTTGAGTGGCAACAAGCACAACAAAAAGTACAGGAGGATGCAAGTGTTGAACTCTTGCCATTATATGCCCAATGGCACCAAGTTTTATTTAGTCAACTAGAGGTACTTTGGCAATATAAACAATCGCATAAATTTGCTAAAACCCATTTAGAGCGTTTAGATGAAAAAATCTCAATTTTAGTGAGTCAACTGTTAGATAATCCCAATCTGTCTGAAGAGCAACATGCATTGACCATCGTCATTGCTCAATTTTATAAAATTTTAGAAGACCGTGATCATTTGCTTACATCACAAGTAGAGGATACAGAGGATGATTTTCATTCAGAGCATGATGTTGATGAAATGATGCAAAAACAAGTGATGAAAGAAATTTTTGCAGATCAATTAGGTGTGTCTGAGGACTGGATTGACTTTGATTTTGATCTCGAAAATCTTGAAGAGTTTATGCAAAAAGTAAAAGAAAAGTTTGATCGAGAGGAAGCTGATTTCATTCAAAATCAACTTAATGATCATGAACGTGAGGCATATCAAAAGTTTGCAGAAAAAGAAAAAAAGAAAATTTTAAAGAAGCAAATGCAACTTGAAGATGCAAAAAAAATGGCAGGGCAGTCATTAAAAAGCATTTATTTAAAAATTGCCTCTGTGATCCATCCTGACCGTGAACGAGATGAGCAAAAACGTATAGAGAAAACTGAGCTTTTGCAGCAAGCAAATACTGCACTTGAAGAAAAAGATTTACTTACGCTGTTAAAGTTACGTGCTTATACAGAACAAGGTGATCAAAAACAAGCAGTTAAAATCGCAAATGAACATTTGAAATCTTATAATCTATTGCTAGAAGATCAAATTGAGCAATTGCAAATTGAGTTAGATCACATTATTTACTCATTTGATTGGGAAAGCTCAGGTTTTTATAAACAGACTTTTAAACCTGCTGATTTGGCTAAGAAGTACCAATATGATTTGACAGAAATTCGAAGAAAGCTATTGCAAGATGAACAGTGTTTAAATAGTTATAAGGATTTTGATTGTTTAAAAAACTTACTTAAAAATAGAGCATTCGGCTGGTCATTTAATTTTTAAAGTGGGTTGAGCCTGTAAATAATTTTGTGTAATTGATTTTCATCAATTAAAGGTGATTGCTTAGGGGTGGTCAACAAATTCAATAATAAAGCGGCTCATGGCTAAACGCCATGAGCTGCACAGCAGCGCAAGATAAGCGTATTTCACTTTTTAGACGCTGCATCACAATTGCTAGATAAATCACGTTACGCACAGCATCTTCATTGGAGAGACTTTACGCTTTTTGATCGATTAGCGTATTTTCCATCTTTAATGACTTGATTGCTTTGGTGGCGTAGATGGCTTTGCATATCTATAATAAATAAGCAAAAAAGTAAAAGCCGAGCATGTGTATATGAAAAAGCTGAGTGGGGTGGAGATGTTGTTGGAACATGGGGTACTTTGATTTTCCCTCACCTCCTTGCGGACAGTATGTGATTGCACCGTATATTGTGGATTTTTACTGTCATGAAATTGGCTTGATCATTGAGTTGGATGGCAGTCAGCATGGAACTAATGATCTCATGGCATATGATGTTGAACGAACCAAGTTTTTTTAGAGGCTTTGGGCTTAACTGCCGTGCGGTACTGGAATTCTGATGTGTTGGGGCGGACGGATGTGGTGTTGGAGGATTTGTGGCGGAGATGTTCTGAATTAAAACAGACCTCTCCCT
>OCVT010001329.1_pt1 | contig 10630 bp, 11 predicted proteins | sample 1539111 | NCBI WGS metagenome assembly OCVT01 (sample SAMEA3991482, study PRJEB22521) | metagenome | biome: anthropogenic terrestrial biome; feature: sewage plant; material: raw primary sludge | place: Sweden | collected 2012-09-26 | reverse complement strand
TCATGCAAAATTTGTTTTTTTTACTAATATTATTTTTAATAACTATTTTTTCTGTCCTTTTATACTTAAAAAGTAAAACTTTGAGGGTAGAAAAATTACTTAATGGCGAGTGCCCATCTTGTAGGCAAAAAGCAAAAGTTTTTTTTGATGAAAAAACAAAAACAACATTTAAATCTGAAATTATAAAATCAAGAGTGCTTCAAAGTCATGGATGTTCGGGTGTAAAAGATGTTGAGTTTTCTTGTGAATCATGTGGATTAAAAGAAGTCCATTCTACAAATTTATTGCCATCAGGTTGTGATTTATGAAATCTTTAATATTTATTATATCCCTAACAACAATCTTTCTTTTTTCAGGATGTGCAACGAAGGAAAAAGTAGTCCCACAAGAACAAAAAATACAAGAGCCATTTAAAGATATTCCAAAAGAGAATTTAAAAAATATGCAAGTGGTTGGTTTTAATGAAATTGAAGGTTTCTATAACGATGATTTAGCACATGCACTTGATGTTTTTAGAAAAGATTGTAAAAAATCTAAAAGAAACGAGTTATTTAAAGAAGTTTGCCAAAAAGCTGAAAATGAAACAGATGGAAGAAGATTTTTTACAATAAATTTTCAACCATATAAACTTTTGGATAATAATTCTTTGGATGAAGGAACAATTACCGGTTATTATGAACCTCTTCTTTATGGAAGTTTACAAAAAAATAAAAGATATAAATATCCAGTTTATAAAACTCCAAAAGATATGATGATTGTTGATTTTGTATCGGCTTATCCTGAACTTAAAACATATAAATTAAGAGGAAAATTAGTTGGAAACAAAGTCATTCCTTATGATTCAAGGGCTCAAATAGAGAGTAATCCAAGTAAAAATCTTGAAGTTATAGCTTATGTTGATAATAAAGTAGATTTATTTTTACTTCATGTTCAAGGTTCAGGGAAAATCTTATTAGATAATGGCGAATTAATTAATGTTGGTTATGCTGAACAAAATGGAAGAAAATTCAAAGGAATAGGAACTTATATGCTTAATAAGGGTTATATAAGTAAGGATGAATTATCAGCTCAGGGTATGAAAAAATATTTAGATAAAAACCCTTCAAAAGCAGATGAAGTATTAAATCAAAATGAAAGTTATGTATTTTTTCATAAATCAAATCAAGGAGCGACAGGAAGTTTAGGAACACAGCTTACAGCTAAAAGAAATTTAGCAGTTGATAGAAGTGTTATTCCTCTTGGAATGCCTGTTTTTCTTAGTACAAAAAATCCTATTGATAAAAAACCTATAAATCAATTAATGGTTGCTGCTGATGTTGGTGGGGCTATAAAAGGTGATATTCGAGCTGATTTCTTTTGGGGATATGGGGAAGATGCTTTTGCTTATGCTGGAAAAATGAAAGAAAAAGGGAAAATGTATATTTTAATGCCAAAAAAATAGTTGCGGCTTACATGCAACAACCATTTCCACAGCAATCAGGTCTAACATCTTCTTTATAAAATGATATTACTAAATTATTGAACATTTCTTGAAGTTCAAATTTATGTGTTTTACAAAATTCATTATTCATAATATTTTTCATTTCTATTGCTTTACTTAAAGCAATGTCTTTTGATTCAAAAGTTAAATTATTTTCTAAATTGCTTTTTTTAAAACATGCGCATTGATTTGCTACTACTATTTTGTACATATAAATCCTTAAAAATTCGATAAATTAATCTTGCAAGAGTAGCTAAATATTTATTAAAGCAATTTAAGAAGAAAAAATAGATAAAATATAGCACTAATTGATTTTAATAAAGGAAAATAATGCATATTACAAATCTTATCTCTTTATATTTTGGAAAGTTTGCTAAAAAAGAGTTTCTTTCTCCTGTTCAAAAACTAATTAATTCTAGTTATGTGAGATTAATGGGTTTAAATATGAGCGAATTTAAACATCCAAGATATTATAAATCTTTAAATGATTTATTCACTAGAGAATTAATTATAAAAAGGGTTATAGATGAAAATAAAAATACAATTATTTCTCCTACTGATAGTTTAATTACACAATGTGGACAAATTCAAAATGATATTGCTTTACAAATAAAAGGAATGCAGTATAGTGTTGAAGAGCTATTAACTTATTATTGTTCTTCAAACTTTGAAAAAGTAAAAGATGGTTCTTTTATGAATTTTTATTTATCGCCAAAAGATTACCATAGATACCATGCACCTTGTGATTTTAAATTATTAAAATTAATCCATGTTCCTGGAAAACTTTATCCTGTAAATCTAAAATACCTAAATAAAGAGTTTGAACTTTTTATTCAAAATGAAAGGGTGATTTTAGAGTGTGAAACAAATGGAAAAATCTTTTATATGGTTTTTGTAGGAGCTTTAAATGTTGGACAAATGGTATTTGAATTTGAAGATAGAGTTGAAACAAATACAAATGCAAAAGAGATGAAAGTATATACTTATGAAAATATTGAAATAAGTAAAGGTGAATGTTTAGGATATTTCAAAATGGGTTCAACCGTTGTTATGCTTTGGGAAAAAGAAATGGTAGAACTTGAAGATTTACTTGACAAGAATGTAAGATTTGGACAAAAGATAGCAAGTTTTTTATAAAATAAAATAAAAGTGAGATGGGTTGAATAATAAAATATCTTTAAAAATAGCTTGGTTATTTATTATAATTTTTTTGCTATATGTATCTTTTGTAATATTTTTAGTATCTCCCAAAATAAATAGTTATTTAACACAAATCCAGATACAAAACTCAAAAATTCAGTTTAATAAAGTAATTTCAATTATAAATAATAAACTAAAAAATAGTACAAATAGTGAACTTGAGCTATTACTTTCAAGTTTTACTTTGGGTAAAACAGGTTATATTTATGTTGTTGATGGCTTAGGAAAAGTTGTTTTTGATCCAAGTGGTGAATTTAAAAACCAAGAAGAATTAAAAGTCGTTTTACCACAAAATGGTGTAAAATTATTTGATGAATTAAAAAATAGCTATGTAAAAAAAGAGACTTTAGAGTATAACTGGAACAGAATTTATGATCCAAATAATTATGAATATAAAAAAATATCTTGGATTGAATATAACAAAAACTTAGATTGGTACATAATTTCTTCTGTTTATGAAGAAGATTTTTCTTCATTTGTTGAAGAAATAAACTATTTAATATTAAATATTTTAATTTTTGCATTTTTTATATTTTTAGTAATTACGGCATTTGTTATTATAAAAATTATTGCTCCTATTAATAAAATGATTACTGAAATTCAAAAGGCAAATATTAATATAGATAATTCTCAGAATGAAATTAAATCAAAAAATAAAATAGGCTTTTTAACAAATCAATTTAATACATTACTTAATCAAGTCGAAATAAATCGAAAAACTTTTGAAGAACAGGTTTGTGTAAAAACAAAAGAGATTGAGAATAAATTATATTATGATGAATTGACCAATTTAAAAAATAGATATGCTTTAGAAGAAGAGATAAAAGAAAATGATTTTGTATCAATAACTTTAATTGATATAGATTCTTTTGACGATATAAATGAACTTTATGGATTCTCAACTGGAAATTTAGTTTTAATTGAAGTTGGAAAAATACTAAATGAATTTTCATTAAAATATGATGTTTCAGTTTATAGAATATATGGGAATGTATATTGTTTAGCTGATAAAAAAATGATGGGATTTTTTAAATTTAATGAATTAATAGAAGAATTAGCAGTACTTTTCAAAAATAAACCTCTTTATATTGAACAACTAGATATTGATATTTTTGTAAATATAACGCTAGGGATTTCAATTGCGCAAGAAGAATCTATAAAAACAGCTGGAATTGCACTAAAAAAAGCCAAAAAGAATAATCTCCCCTATTTTGTTTATAATAATGATATAGATACTAAAGAGATGATTGAAAAATCTATGTATTGGCGAGAAAAAATAAAAAAAGCACTTAAAAATGATAAAGTAATACCATTCTATCAAGCTATTTTTGATGTAGATAAAAATATAGTTAAATATGAAACATTGATGAGAATAGAAGATATTAATGAAAAAGGTGAGGTTGTTTATTTAAGTCCTTATTTTTTCCTTGATATTTCTGTTAAAACAAAACAATATCTCCAATTATCAAATCAAATAATATCAAAAGCTTTAAAAGATTTAAAAAAAACTGATAAACAAATATCTATAAATTTAAGCTTTAAAGATATTTTAGATAGTGAATTTATAGTTTTTTTAGATGAAAGTCTTAAAAAAATTACTAATGAAGATAAATCAAGAGTAGTTTTTGAAATCTTAGAGAGTGATTATATATCTGATTATACTTTACTGGAAGAGTTTATTAGTAAGTATAGAAAACAAGGTATTAAAATTGCAATTGATGATTTTGGAACAGGATATTCAAATTTTGCACATATTCTAAAAATTAGACCAAATTATATAAAAATAGACGGGTCATTAATTAAAAATATTTATTCAGATAAAAACTCATATGAAATGGTTAAATCAATTATTGATTTTAGTAAAGCTTTAAATATAAGAGTAATTGCTGAGTTTGTTCACTCGCAAGAAGTGTTTGATTCATTGGTTGAATTAGGAGTTGATGAATTACAAGGTTTTTATTTAGCTGAACCAAAACCTGATTTTCTATAGTTTTAATTAAAAACAAGTTTATTGTTGTAGAATTAAACTAAAATAAAAAGGATTAAAATGTCAACTATTACAGAATTAGGAACATTAGCTTTATCTGGTACTAAAAAAGGAAAAATTTCTATTTCAAATGTAACTGAACCTTATGGAAAAGATACAGAAGATATAGTTAGTATTGGTATTTCTTTAAATGGACAAGATATTCAATGGAAATCACACCTTCCTTATGAGAATTTAGAAGATGTGATTGCAATACTTCAAAAAGCATTAGATACTAAAAAACAAAATTCATAATTTTATGAAATAATTTTGTGATATAATATTCTTTTAAAGAGGTATATTATGTCACAAAAAAGAATTATTGGAAGAAGAGAAATAGTATCTATTTTAGATTTAGAACTGTTTGATTTAGATGTAAAAATTGACACAGGAGCTGATTCTAATTCCCTGCATTGCGATGACATTTTTATTGACGATGAAAAATTTGTAAATTTTACATTATTAGACGAAATTCATCCAGCTTATCATGGTAAAAAAATGAAAATGCCACTTTATAAATATAAAAGAGTTAAAAGTTCAAATGGAACCGTACAATTAAGAGCATCTATAAAAGTTGATATATTGTTTTTTGGTAAAAAATATAAAACAGTAATTTCTTTGACCGATCGTTCTGATATGAAATATCCTATGTTAATAGGAAGAAAGTTTTTAACTGAGCGTTTTTTAGTTGATGTTTCAAAAGAATATCTTACAAAAGTAAATTAAAAGAGATTAATATGAGAATTTATATATTATCAAGAAATAAAGATCTATATTCAACAAGAAGATTAGTTGAAGAAGCAACTGCAAAAGGTTGGGAAGTAAGAGTAATAGATTATTTAAAATGTACTATTGAAATTATGAAAAACGAGTTAGTTGTAAATTACGAAGGAAAAGTATTACCTACACCTGATGCGATAATTCCTCGAATTGGAGCTAGTAGAACATTCTATGGTGCAGCAATGGTAAGACACTTTGAAATGATAGATGTATTTAGTACAACAGGAAATTTAGCACTTACAAGAAGTAGAGATAAATTAAGAAGTTTACAAGTTTTATCAAAAAATGGTGTTGATATGCCAAGAACAGTTTTTGCTTCAAATAAATCAAATGCAAAAGATGTTATTGCCCTAAGTGGTGGAGCACCTTTGGTTTTAAAGATTCTAGAAGGAACACAAGGTGTAGGAGTAGTTTTAGTTGATAGTGAAAAAGCTGCAAAATCAGTACTTGATGCCTTTTATGGAATGGATGTAAATTTACTTGTTCAAGAATATATTGAAGAAGCAGGTGGGTCGGATATTAGAGCTTTTGTAGTTAATGGCGAAGTTGTTGGTGCAATGAAAAGACAAGGTGCAGAGGGTGATTTTAGATCAAACTTACATCAAGGTGGAAGCGCATCTGCTTATAAGTTAAATAGGAAAGAAAAAGCAACGGCAATTGCAGCAGCACGTGCAATGGGACTTGGTGTTTGTGGAGTTGATATGATACCTTCAAAAAGAGGACCACTTGTAATGGAAGTAAATTCAAGTCCAGGATTAGAGGGAATTGAAAAATCTACAAATATAAATATCGCTGAAAAAATAATGGAATATATTGAAAACAGTGTTAAACCAAAATGTCCTATTAATCCACAAAAAAGAAAAATAAAAAAAGACAGAATAGGTGCATAATATAGAAGCAAAAATTGATACAGGAGCTATAAAGCTCCTCAATTAATAGTAAAAAGTAGTTTCTAATTATAAGCGATTACCTCTCTTAATTCTTGCATCCATAAAGCCATTCCACCATATAAATGGGCTGTATTTTTATACTCTTGTTCAATTAAAAAGTTTCCAATAGTTCTTGTTCTATTTGCATGGGCGCAAATTAAAACAAAAGTTTGCTCTTTTGAAGTTACCAATTTTTCAAATTCACCCATCCATTTTTCAATATCATATTCGCCATATTCATCAAAAAAAGTCAATAGATGAGCATTTTTTATTACTCCTGTTCTTTTGAATTCATCTTCTCTTCTAACATCAATCATTACAATATTATCTTCAATCATTTTTTCAACTATTCGTGGTTGTAAATCAACTAATTTATTCATAAAAATCCTTTTAATAAAAAATATTAACATAAAATATATAATAAAAACTTATATAATTTAATAAATATAGAATTATAAATATTATGTAAACAAACTCTTTACAAAGATTAAATATAATAAAAAAAATAAAAAAGGTAGTTAATGAAAAAGATATTTGTTATGTTTTTGTTTAGTATAGTTAGTGTTTTTGCTTATGAAGAATTAAATATGGATAACTTTGAACAAAAAATAAAAGGTAAAAATGTAATTGTAGATTTTTATGCAGTTTGGTGTCCTCCATGTAAAACATTAGCAAGTAATTTGCAGGAGTTTGATGTAATTAAACCTGATAATGTTGAAATATATAAAGTAAATATTGATGATGAATTACTTCTTGCAAAAAAACATGGTGTTTCAAAATTGCCAACACTTTTATATTTTAAAGATGGAAAAAAAGTTGGTGAAACAATAGGTGTTTTAACTCCTCAAGAATTACTTCAAGCTTCAGAACAAAATTTTAAATAAAGATATTAAATGAAAAAGATTTTATTACTAATATTTACTTTTATTTATTCATTTAGTGCTGGATTATCTCAGGATTTTTTAGAGCCAACAGAGGCTTTTAAACCAGCATTTATTAAAAATAAAGATAGTCTAAGTTTCAAATTGGAATTAGGGAAAGATATTTATTTGTATGATGATAAATTAAAAGTTTTTATCACAAAACCCCAAAAAATAGAAATTACAGAAGAAATAAATATTCCAGATCCTGTAAATTATGATGAATTTATTGTTCAGCTTAAGAATCTTGATTTAACTATTCCTTTTAGTTTATTAAAATCAAAAGTTGATTCATCTGAGTATGAAATTGAAGTTAAATTTCAAGGATGCTCAAAAGCTGGACTTTGTTATGCTCCTATGAGTGAAAAATATTTACTAACATTTGATGGAAAAACTTCAACTCAAGAGATTAAAAAAGAAGAAAAAGTTGAACAAAATATAAATTTAAGTGAAACAGATAGTATTGCTTCTACTTTAAAAGATGGAAATATGCTTTTAGTATTGGCAACTTTTTTTGGTTTTGGATTATTACTTTCTTTAACTCCTTGTGTTTTTCCGATGATTCCAATTTTGTCATCTATTATTGTTGGTGCTTCAAAAAGTGAAGTTATGAGCGCAAAAAAAGGTTTCTTTTTATCTTTTATTTATGTACTTTCAATGAGTGTTGCTTATACAATTGCAGGAATTGTTGCAGGAATTTTTGGAGCAAACTTACAAGTTGCCCTTCAAAATCCTTATGTTTTAGTTGTGTTTGCCTTAATTTTTGTGGCATTAGCTTTTTCTATGTTTGGATATTTTGAGATAAAACTTCCTCAATCAATCCAAACAAAACTTAATAAAACAACAGATGGGAAAGAAAAACAAGGAATAATTGGAGTTGCAATAATGGGATTTTTATCAGCTTTAATAGTTGGTCCTTGTGTTGCTCCGCCACTTGCAGGTGCTTTGGTTTATATAGGTCAAACGGGTGATGCCGTTCTTGGTGGAATGGCTTTATTTGTTATGAGTTTAGGAATGGGCGTTCCACTTTTACTTATTGGTTTAGGTGCTGGAAGATTTATGCCAAAACCTGGTGGTTGGATGGAAAACATTACTAAAATTTTTGGAATTATAATGTTAGGAGTTGCTATTTGGCTACTTGACAGAGTTTTGAGTCCTTCAATTATTATGTCTTTATGGGCATTATTATTCCTAGCAACGGCAATATATTTAAAAACTCAATCAAATATGTTTGCTGAATTAGCTAGTTCCATTTTATTTATTTTAGGAGTAGTTTTGTTGGTTGGACTTATAAGTGGTTCTACAAACCCATTAAAACCACTTGAAAAGTTGACAGGTTCTGCAAATATAATAAAAGAGGATAAATTAATCTTTCACAAAATTAAAAATATAAGTGAACTAGAATTTGCAATTAAAAATTCAAATAAACCTGTAATGTTAGATTTTTGGGCTTCATGGTGCGTGGCTTGTAAGGAGTTAGAAGATATAACTTTTAAAGATGAAGAGGTTATGAAAAAACTTCAAAATTTTACACTTTTAACAGCTGATGTTACATTAAATAATGATGAAGATAAAGCTTTACAAAAAATGTTTGGAGTTGTAGGTCCTCCTGCACTTATTTTTTGGGATAAAGATAAAAAGGAAGTAAATTCTTCTAAAATAGTTGGATATAAAAATCCAAAAGAATTTTTAGAAATATTAAATAAAAACTTTTAATAGTGGAACTTTCAATTGAATTCTTGATTGTTTTTTCAATAATAATATTTTTTTCTTCTTTAGTTCATGGGAGTATTGGATTTGGTTTTCCAATGATTGCTACGCCACTTTTGGCTATGGTTACAGATATGAAAACTGCTATTTTATATATTGCAATTCCTACTCTTTTGATTAATCTTATTAGTATATATAGTGAAGGAAATTTTTTACAAGCCGTAAAAAAGTTTTATCCTTTGGCTCTTATTGGTATGATTGGAAGTGCAATTGGTACACAAATATTAATATATAGTAGTTCTGAACTTTTTAAATTGTTATTGGCTTTTTCAATATTTTTATATTTATTTATTCAAAAATTTAAAATTCAAATGCATTGGATTAGAGAAAAAAAAATAATATCAATGGTTGTATTTGGTTTGTTTGCAGGAATAATTGGTGGTTTAACCAATGTAATGGCTTCAATCCTGATAATTTATTCACTTGAATCAAAACATACAAAAAAAGAGGTAATTCAATCAACAAACCTATGTTTTTTATTTGGAAAAGTAATTCAGATAGTTTTATTCACACTTCATGGTTCATTTAATCAAGAGTTATTAACTATTTCATTTAGTAGCTTAGTTGTTGTTGCAGTAGCAATGTTTATAGGACTTAAAGTAAAAGATAAAATACCCCAAGAGAGTTATAAAAAAGTTGTAAAAATAGTATTATTTTTAATAGCTTGTGTTTTAGTTTTTCAAACAATTATTTAAAAGAGAGATTTCTTTCTCTCTTTTAAATTTTTAGATAAATATAAATGCACCTAAAATCATAACACCTAGATATAAAGCTCCGAATATTGCTCCTAAAGCCCACCATCTTGCTTGTGAAATATATCCTGCTCCATACCAAATAGGAGATGGTCCCGTTCCATACGGAGTTATAATTCCCATAACACCTAAACTTCCTGCTAGAATAATTGTAAATGGAACAATTTGTTCAGGAGTTAAAAGACTAACTGCGATAGCCATAAAGATTGGAATAAGTGCAGTAACATGAGCTGTAACACTTGCAAAAAAGTAGTGTAACAAGAAAAATAGAACAAGTAATGAAATAATAAGAGTTGTTGGACTCATTCCAGATAACATTGCTTGTGTATTTGTTCCAATCCATGCTAAAACACCAACTTTTTGAAGTCCTGATGCCATTGCAACTAAAGATGAAAACCAAATTAAAACGTCAAATGCAGCTTTATTAGAAATCAAATCATCCCAAGTGATAACATTTGTTAAAACCATAACTGCAACAATTGCAATAGCAACAGTTGTTGAATCAACTCCAAACTCTTTTCCAAATATCCAAAGAACAAGTGCAACAGTTGCAAGTCCTGCCATTAAATACTCTTTAAAAGTAATTGCACCTAATGTTTTAAGTTCTTCTGTTGCCCAAGCAGGTGCCTCTGGAGATTTCTTTTGAGTTGGTGGATAAACAACATAAGTAAGCCAAGGAGTAAGTAAAAAAAGTGGAATCATAAGTGGTAACATAACGGATGACCATTCAACCCAACTAATTGCGTGTCCTGTACTTTTAGTAATTAAATCAA
>OCVT010001326.1_pt1 | contig 10642 bp, 7 predicted proteins | sample 1539111 | NCBI WGS metagenome assembly OCVT01 (sample SAMEA3991482, study PRJEB22521) | metagenome | biome: anthropogenic terrestrial biome; feature: sewage plant; material: raw primary sludge | place: Sweden | collected 2012-09-26 | reverse complement strand
TTGTGGTTATGATGGTGCTAGCAGTTGTTGGTGTTTTGACAACAATGATGGTTTCATCAGTTGGTAAACCATTGGTACCGGTGACTGTGGTCAATTCGGTAGAAGTAGAAGTGGAAGTGCCAGTCCATGGCTCAGTTGTGGTTATGATGGTGCTAGCAGTTGTTGGTGTTTTGACAACAATGATGGTTTCGTCAGTTGGTACACCGTTGGTGCCAGTGATAGTAGTCATCTCAGTAGACGTAGAGGTGAAAGTACCGGTCCATGGCTCGGTTGTAGTTATGGTAGTACTGACAGTATAATTTGAAGGGTCTGGAATGGTACAGTTTGGCTGGCTTAGATTGTTGTCAAAGGTATATACGTACCCTTCAAAGTCATCACTAACGGTAGTGCCATCTGGTAGTGTCACACTAATTGGAAGTGTACCCCAGGAAACGGCATTTGAGTAAACAATCTTCATTGGATAATAGAAACCAGCATACATGTAGACAGTCCCTGCGATATTATGAGGGAGACATCCATGCCATGGCTTGATACCATTGATGGTGAAGTTAGTCGACGTGATGGGAGGTTGTTCTTGTGCACAACATTCGAACGCAATGCTACCACCGACTGATAAAATTGCAGAATCATCTACTGTTGCAAAAGAAAACGTGTAAGAACCTGTCTGTGGTGGTAAAAAGTAACCTGTTATTTCTAGGGTGATGTTTGTTGGAGTGGTATAAAAGCCAAACAGATCTGTACTCCAGTATGAAACTGCTTGACTGTTGGAGCATCTCCCCTTACCTCTGCATCCCCAATTACCATATGCATCTTCTTGAGGGCACTGATATGTCCCTGAAGTTGTAACACAAGGAAGATTATAGTTGATAGATATATCCGTTTGCCCACTAACAGAGCCCAATTTGACTTTGTCTGCATATTGGTAAGCCATATATGCTGCATTGGAATACGTGGAAGAATCCATCAATGAATACTGGTAAAAATTTACATTCATACCATTCTTCCTTGAGTTTGCTGGCAGGCATGCCGCTGTAGTCGCAGAGACAACATTAGCTAATCCCAGCAATGTGACGATGGCTAGTAGTAAGCAATAATGTGCCAGAGACATTGTTGGGGCTTTTAATGTACAATTGTTCCTTTTAAATTCCAAATTTAAAGAGCGTACCTGTAAATAAGAAGGAAGAACGTTATGTTATTAATGGACTTTTAGTGTCATCGAATTTCATGTAATATATAAGAAGGTAGAATAATTTGGCACGATAATGTGCTAGCAAAGGAGGAAATCGAATACCTTTAAAAGAGAAAAAATTTTTTAGCTGCTTAAATTTCTGTGTTATACCACCCGATAGATTTTGAGTTATGCTTTCTAATTGATCTGACTGCGAACGTTTTCTTTATGCCATCTGAATTGTCAGGAACAAAGAAGAAAAAGAAAAGTTTTTAAAAAATCTGTGGTCGTGTATGATGTACCTTTCCTTTACATGCATTAATGTGCTCTGAAATGTGGTACGATATCCTTACAGACGATATATTTTCTGTATATCGTGCAATGTTGAATAACCTATGAAGGAAAATACCCATCGCTCAAGGTAAGCATTTCAGGAGGGTCGCCAGAAACTTAAACTAGTTTTAGCGACAGATCCGAAAATTGATAGAGGCATTGAAAAATCACTACTCCGTCCTTTTTAGTGCTTTCTCAGTGCTTTCTCAATGCATAATTTTGGTGCACGACTAAAAAATTCTAGAACACTATAGTTGCATTTTTTGGGCCGGAAGAAGAAAAACGCATGTAACTTTAATTTCAAATAAAGTTTTCGCCTAGTAAGCGCGATACGAAAAAAACACATAAATAGCCATAGGAAAGTGAATTTTGTCAGCCGACTAAAATTAAGGTTAGCTTACAAAGCAGCAAAAAATTTGACATCGCACGGTATTCCCTGAAAAAGGAGCAGGCAGGTGCTGTATATTTTTTTCGGTTCCTGCCTCTTACATGGTGTCGGTGTATCTTAAATACTAAAGTGAGCTGACTACCCTTTTGAGTGCCCTATGTGACCTCTGATCTCGAAAGTAAACAAGTGATACCTAATTTCACAGCCACTGTTTGTTGCGGACACTGACGGGATGTGTTGTGAATATTTTAAACCTTAAAAGTATTTATTGGTTAGTTATACTTAATTCTTATACGTCCTTTAAAACCAGTGTGCAGTAAGTCTGTCACACAAAAATATGGTTGATGCATTTTCTACAAATAATGGCTTTGAGGTAATTCGTTCCACTTTTGGGACTTATTCACATGTCCCAGCTGGGTGCAATCAAAATATACCGGCATTCCAGCAAGGTAACTATATACGCTTTTTTTTTCTTTGAAATTGTACCTGCCAAGCTTGCTACACTTGGAAGGCAACTCCGTTTTTCAGAGATTAGATTCTTTTTTTTTTTTTTGAAGAAAAGGCAGCCAAGTTACGTCATACAGAAAACTCCCTAGAGCGCTGCAAACACTCGATAGTTTGCAGCTTACTTCATGTGTGGCTGGAAAATTGAAAAGCTATATTACGGTAAAAATACTTTGAAGATACTATAACTTTTTGACCAGATTTTTACTTGTCGAAATTTGTTCCGGCCGGTCTGTTACTGATATTAAGTTAAGGAACAGTAAACCGTATAATTTTCATTCACGTTTTTTGTAGTTTATTTTCATTTACTAGCCATGCATTGATTGTCTATCAGAGCATATCAAGGTGGTTATGGAAGGTGCTGATATTTAATCAATAAAATTATAGAAATTTTGAGAAAACAATAATGATTGTTTATACAATGAAAATCAGTTCATGGAATAATTGCCTTCGCACTACTTTTACACCAGATTAATGGTGCATCAGAGCTTTCCCTCTTTGTCTTTTTTCTTGTTTCCTTTTCGATTGATTTTTCACATAAGTTCTTATGACATAAGAAGAGGCAAAAAACGAAAAGGGAAATATTGCCTACTTTTTATTTTTTTCGAACGTAAATAATGACGGGGAGTTTGGTGCCATTTTTTCGTCTGGATTTTCTTAGGGAAGTACGTTTCGTCACGCCAGCTAAAATCATTGACATGTCCAAAAAATTCCTTGATTCGCTCAAAGTTTTTGCATAGGCACATTAATTGGTTTAGCGAAGTATATATTCTGAAGAACATATTTGAGTGTATTTTCCACATAGAAGATTCGATTTTTTTTTTTTTTCAATGCACCACTTGTCGAGTATACGTTAACTTTAATGTATTGAAAATGCAAAATGAAAAGCCTACTTGGCATATGGAATTACAATAAATGGTCAGTTCCAGTTTAAGCTAACAGCGGCACTGTCGGTGTGAATTTGGGTTTAAACTATTGTTTACGTAGTTTGAAGAGTTTATCGTATCGCATATATTCTTTAAATAAGCGCGATGTCTTTTTAGCTTTCCACAGAACCTCCCCTCAGGCTATGGGAGTGGGGTTTTATGATCTTATAATAAAAACCTCTTAGACTACGGTTCATGGAATACTTCTTAACTTCTTGACGAACGAAATGTGCATAAATGTTGTGATCGAATGACCAGTAATACATCGTTTGTTTTCCATGCTGAACAGCAAGGAAGAGATATTCATCCAAATACATGAGCGCAGAATCCTGTAAAAGTCGTAAAGATATTAATCACAATGTTGTAAAAACCGTCAAGGCGTTTATTCAAAATGGTAATCATTGTTATCACTAAACACATACTGTTAAATTAAAAAGCTGGTGTTGCGTAATCCATGGACCAACCCATAGGCAATGTATTTCAATGACGCACAAGATTCATAACAAAGTTTTTATTTACGATGTATCTGTACATTGTGTAGCAAGTCTTTATGTTGAGTTTAAGCTAAGGGTGTAATTTAATGTTAAGATGAAATTAAAGTGAGCTGACAATATCAAGAGGGGCATAATAATTTATTATTTGTAGCTAAATTTCAACTTTAAAGAGAAAAATTACAACTGACAGGTACCGGATTGTTTCAGAATTCAATGTGTAGAAGTTATTCTTGCAAAATAAAATGCTTTCAAAGTTTTCCATAGACACACTTGTGGCAGCTGGCTTAGTTTTGTTAGTTCTCTCAGACTTCCAGAAAATGAAAAAGTAAAGTGCAATAAAACGGAGGATTTGCTAAAGTAATTCACAACCATTAAAAAGAAGGCATAGGAGGTATATATATATGTATGGCTGTTAACAGATGTTCTGCGCTTAAAAACTAAAAATATTATATCACTTTTCTTTTTCTTCCCGTTCAGTTTGCTTGATTGGCCCAGCTCTCTGAAGGAAGAAAAAAAATGCAGAGATGGAGCCAATGAGATTTTAAAGGGTATATTACTTATCTTATCGATAAGCAGTATTGATATTAAAGGGACAGTTTTATCGTTGGTTAATATGGAAAAAGTGATGACCATGATGCCTTTCATAAAAAGGGTATTTCTTTTAATTTCACTTTCACATAAACAGTTAATGACTTCTGACTTTGAGCCGTTCGAACTCAGTTATATAAAGGTACATACATAGGCCACACACACACACACACACACACACACACACACATATATATATATATATAGGGAAGTGGCAACAGTCACCGAAAAGAAAAGGTAAAAAGTAAAAAATGACAAGCGAACCAGAGTTTCAGCAGGCTTACGATGAGATTGTTTCTTCTGTGGAGGATTCCAAAATTTTTGAAAAATTCCCACAGTATAAAAAAGTGTTACCTATTGTTTCTGTCCCGGAGAGGATCATTCAATTCAGGGTCACGTGGGAAAATGATAATGGCGAGCAAGAAGTGGCTCAAGGATATAGGGTGCAGTTCAATTCAGCCAAGGGCCCTTACAAGGGTGGCCTACGCTTCCACCCATCAGTGAATCTGTCTATCCTAAAATTTTTGGGTTTTGAACAGATCTTCAAGAATGCGCTCACTGGGCTAGATATGGGCGGTGGTAAGGGTGGCCTGTGTGTGGATTTGAAAGGCAAGTCTGACAACGAGATCAGAAGGATTTGTTATGCGTTCATGAGAGAACTGAGCAGGCATATTGGTAAGGACACAGACGTGCCCGCAGGAGATATTGGTGTCGGTGGCCGTGAAATTGGCTACCTATTCGGCGCTTACAGATCATACAAGAACTCCTGGGAAGGTGTGTTGACTGGTAAGGGTTTAAACTGGGGTGGCTCACTTATCAGGCCGGAGGCTACCGGGTTCGGCCTAGTTTACTATACGCAAGCAATGATCGATTATGCAACAAACGGCAAGGAGTCGTTTGAGGGCAAACGTGTGACAATCTCCGGAAGTGGCAATGTTGCGCAATATGCAGCTTTAAAAGTGATCGAGCTGGGTGGTATTGTGGTGTCTTTATCCGATTCGAAGGGGTGCATCATCTCTGAGACGGGCATTACTTCTGAGCAAATTCACGATATCGCTTCCGCCAAGATCCGTTTCAAGTCGTTAGAGGAAATCGTTGATGAATACTCTACTTTCAGCGAAAGTAAGATGAAGTACGTTGCAGGAGCACGCCCATGGACGCATGTGAGCAACGTCGACATTGCCTTGCCCTGTGCTACCCAAAACGAGGTCAGTGGTGACGAAGCCAAGGCCCTAGTGGCATCTGGCGTTAAGTTCGTGGCCGAAGGTGCTAACATGGGCTCTACACCCGAGGCTATTTCTGTTTTCGAAACAGCGCGTAGCACTGCAACCAATGCCAAGGATGCAGTTTGGTTTGGGCCACCAAAGGCAGCTAACCTGGGCGGCGTGGCAGTATCCGGTCTGGAAATGGCTCAGAATTCTCAAAAAGTAACTTGGACTGCCGAGCGGGTCGATCAAGAATTAAAGAAGATAATGATCAACTGCTTCAACGACTGCATACAGGCCGCACAAGAGTACTCTACGGAAAAAAATACAAACACCTTGCCATCATTGGTCAAGGGGGCCAATATTGCCAGCTTCGTCATGGTGGCTGACGCAATGCTTGACCAGGGAGACGTTTTTTAGCCGTAAGCGCTATCTTCTTTTTGTTCGTAACTATCTGTGTATGTAGTAATGTAATCTACTTTTAATTTACTATGCAAATAGGGTTCAGCATTACGGAAGGAACTGAACTCCCTTCCGCGGAAGTTTCTTTGTAGTGACCGTGCGGGGTGAGGAGATTACATGTCGGTAATTAGATGATTAACCTAGGCAATTTGAAGGGGGATAGTTGCATCGGTTAGCTCAGATATGATAAGGAGAACTAAGCAAGGGGGTTAACCACTACGGCTGTAGCACAAGACCGGCAGATGCGATTATTAGCAACACATTAGTTAATGCTTTTGATAAAATGTATATAAAGGCTGTCGTAATGTGCTGTAGTAAGGACCTGACTGTGTTTGTGGTTCTCTTAATTCTTGAACCTTGTCATATGTAAAAGACCATCGTCAAGATATTTGAAAGTTAATAGACAGTTAACAATAATAACAACAGCAATAAGAATAACAATAAATTCATTGAACATATTTCAGAATGAGAGCCTTAGCGTATTTCGGTAAAGGTAACATCAGATTCACCAACCATTTAAAGGAGCCACATATTGTGGCGCCCGATGAGCTTGTGATTGATATCGCATGGTGTGGTATTTGCGGTACGGACCTGCATGAGTACACAGATGGTCCTATCTTTTTCCCAGAGGATGGACACACACATGAGATTAGTCATAACCCATTGCCACAGGCGATGGGCCACGAAATGGCTGGTACCGTTTTGGAGGTGGGCCCTGGTGTGAAAAACTTGAAAGTGGGAGACAAGGTAGTTGTCGAGCCCACAGGTACATGCAGAGACCGGTATCGTTGGCCCCTGTCGCCAAACGTTGACAAGGAATGGTGCGCTGCTTGCAAAAAGGGCTACTATAACATTTGTTCATATTTGGGGCTTTGTGGTGCGGGTGTGCAGAGCGGTGGATTTGCAGAACGTGTTGTGATGAACGAATCTCACTGCTACAAAGTACCGGACTTCGTGCCCTTAGACGTTGCAGCTTTGATTCAACCGTTGGCTGTGTGCTGGCATGCAATTAGGGTCTGCGAGTTCAAAGCAGGCTCTACGGCTTTGATCATTGGTGCTGGCCCCATCGGACTGGGCACGATACTGGCGTTGAACGCTGCAGGTTGCAAGGACATCGTCGTTTCAGAGCCTGCCAAGGTAAGAAGAGAACTGGCTGAAAAAATGGGTGCCAGGGTTTACGACCCAACAGCGCACGCTGCCAAGGAGAGCATTGATTATCTGAGGTCGATTGCTGATGGTGGAGACGGCTTCGATTACACATTTGATTGCTCCGGGTTGGAAGTCACATTGAATGCTGCTATTCAGTGTCTCACTTTCAGAGGCACTGCAGTGAACTTGGCCATGTGGGGCCATCACAAGATACAGTTTTCTCCGATGGACATCACATTGCATGAAAGAAAGTACACAGGGTCCATGTGCTACACACACCACGATTTTGAGGCAGTAATAGAAGCTTTGGAAGAAGGCAGGATTGACATTGATAGAGCAAGACATATGATAACGGGCAGAGTCAACATTGAGGACGGCCTTGACGGCGCCATCATGAAGCTGATAAACGAGAAGGAGTCTACAATCAAGATTATTCTGACTCCAAACAATCACGGAGAGTTGAACAGGGAAGCCGATAATGAGAAGAAAGAAATTTCCGAGCTGAGCAGTCGGAAAGATCAAGAAAGACTACGAGAATCAATAAACGAGGCTAAACTGCGTCACACATGATTGTGATTGAGTACTCACGTTCTCGTGTTAATCCCGCGGTCTTCTTGTTTTACTAACTTTTCTTTCTCTCATAGCATTCTCTTGACAGTGTTTTATATACATCATATGTACATTTATCGAGCCAATCGAGGGCAGCAGTTTAACATCAAGCCGGATTTGCTCACGCTACTTTGACCCCTTTTCGTTTCGACGGAGAGAAGAAACCGGTGTTTTCCTATCCTTGCCTATTCTTTCCTCCTTACGGGGTCCTAGCCTGTTTCTCTTGATATGATAATAGGTGGAAACGTAGAAAAAAAAAATCGACATATAAAAGTGGGGCAGATACTTCGTGTGACAATGGCCAATTCAAGCCCTTTGGACAGATGTTGCTCTTCTTCTTTCTTAAAAAGTCTTAGTACGATTGACCAAGTCAGAAAAAAAAAAAAAAAGAACTAAAAAAAGTTCTAATTAATTATGAGAGCTTTGGCATATTTCAAGAAGGGTGATATTCACTTCACTAATGATATCCCTAGGCCAGAAATCCAAACCGACGATGAGGTTATTATCGACGTCTCTTGGTGTGGGATTTGTGGCTCGGATCTTCACGAGTACTTGGATGGTCCAATCTTCATGCCTAAAGATGGAGAGTGCCATAAATTATCCAACGCTGCTTTACCTCTGGCAATGGGCCATGAGATGTCAGGAATTGTTTCCAAGGTTGGTCCTAAAGTGACAAAGGTGAAGGTTGGCGACCACGTGGTCGTTGATGCTGCCAGCAGTTGTGCGGACCTGCATTGCTGGCCACACTCCAAATTTTACAATTCCAAACCATGTGATGCTTGTCAGAGGGGCAGTGAAAATCTATGTACCCACGCCGGTTTTGTGGGGCTAGGTGTGATCAGTGGTGGCTTTGCTGAACAAGTCGTAGTCTCTCAACATCACATTATCCCCGTTCCAAAGGAAATTCCTCTAGATGTGGCTGCTTTAGTTGAGCCTCTTTCTGTCACCTGGCATGCTGTTAAGATTTCTGGTTTCAAAAAAGGCAGTTCAGCCTTAGTTCTTGGTGCAGGCCCCATTGGGTTGTGTACCATTTTGGTACTTAAGGGAATGGGGGCCAGTAAAATTGTAGTGTCTGAAGTTGCAGAGAGAAGAATAGAAATGGCCAAGAAACTGGGCGTTGAGGTGTTCAATCCCTCCAAGCACGGTCATAAATCTATAGAGATACTACGTGGTTTGACCAAGAGCCATGATGGGTTTGATTACAGTTATGATTGTTCTGGTATTCAAGTCACTTTCGAAACCTCTTTGAAGGCATTAACATTCAGGGGGACAGCCACCAACATTGCAGTTTGGGGTCCAAAACCTGTGCCATTCCAACCAATGGATGTGACTCTCCAAGAGAAAGTTATGACTGGTTCGATCGGCTATGTTGTCGAAGACTTCGAAGAAGTTGTTCGTGCCATCCACAACGGAGACATCACCATGGAAGATTGTAAGCAACTAATCACTGGTAAGCAAAGGATTGAGGACGGTTGGGAAAAGGGATTCCAAGAGTTGATGGATCACAAGGAATCCAACGTTAAGATTCTATTGACGCCTAACAATCACGGTGAAATGAAGTAATGACAAAATAATATTTGGGGCCCCTCGCGGCTCATTCGTAGTATCTAAGATTATGTATTTTCTTTTATAATATTTGTTGTTATGAAACAGACAGAAGTAAGTTTCTGCGACTATATTATTTTTTTTTTCTTCTTTTTTTTCCTTTATTCAACTTGGCGATGAGCTGAAAATTTTTTTGGTTAAGGACCCTTTAGAAGTATTGAATGTGGGAACAAAGATGACAAAAGGTAGTTTTTTCCTTAACTACACTGGTAAGATATCGTCTAAAACAAAGCATGGCCAAGAAAATATCAAAGAATTCAAGAGCTGCTAGACAATCGGATGCTCTTGAACCAGAGGTAAAGGATTTAAGTGAACTACCTAGAGCTGAAAAAACCGATTTGACTAATATTTTGATTAGAACAGCAGCCAAGAATGAGGCATTGCTGGAAGCAAAGATATCTAAGAAAGCCAATAAAAGTAAGAGGGGCAAGAAGTTAAATAAAAAGGCTCTGGAAGACAAACTGGCCAACTCTATTTCATCCATGGACAGGGATCGTTTAGTGAAGGCCTTGAATTTTACCAATCGTCTGGACGGTAAAATTGCCAAGTCTATTTCTCGTGCCAAGTACATTCAAAATACAAGAAAGGCTGGCTGGGATAGCACCAATGAGACTATAAAAAAAGAGCTGGCTTTTTTGAACGGAGGGTTGTCTGTGCAGGCAAAAAGTGCTGGTGAAGGTAATGCTGAAAAGGAAGATGAGGAGATCCCAGAAGTTTTTGACTCTTTAGCAGAGGATAACACAGTGCAGAAGACTCCTACAAATAGATTCGGTGTCCTGCCAGACGATGTTGAAGAATAGAAAATTTTCATATGAAAGGTCCTAGGAATACACGATTCTTGTACGCATTCTTCTTTTTTCTATCTTCTTTCATTCTTTGTACATTAGATAACATGGTTTTAGCTTAGTTTTATTTTATTTTTTATATATCTGGATGTATACTATTACTGAAAAACTTCATTAATAGTAACAACTTTTTCAATGTCAAGTTGATTAAGAAAAAGAAAATTATTATGGGTTAGCTGAAAACCGTGTGATGCATGTCGTTTAAGGATTGTGTAAAAAAGTGAACGGCAACGCATTTCTAATATAGATAACGGCCACACAAAGTAGTACTATGAAATTTTCTGCGTATTTATGGTGGCTGTTTTTGAATCTAGCGTTGGTGAAAGGCGCTTCATTGCTAAGATCGGAAGAGCACACGTCTGAACT
>OCVT010001323.1_pt1 | contig 10645 bp, 7 predicted proteins | sample 1539111 | NCBI WGS metagenome assembly OCVT01 (sample SAMEA3991482, study PRJEB22521) | metagenome | biome: anthropogenic terrestrial biome; feature: sewage plant; material: raw primary sludge | place: Sweden | collected 2012-09-26 | reverse complement strand
TTGCTGTATCTGCTTGTTTTATTATATCTTGAACACTAGCACTTGAATCACTAAACAAAGTTATTCCTATACTTGGAGTTGAAACATTCACATGACCTTGTAGATGAGTTATACTATTTAATGCTTCTTTTATCTTCTCAGCCAAAAAGTTTATATTTCTTCTAGCATCTGCTATGTTATTTCCAATATTATCGAGTAAAACTATAAACTCATCTCCACCAATTCTAGAAACCGTATCTTCTTCTCTTACACACTCTTTCAATTTTTTTGCAACGGTAATCAAAAGAATATCCCCAACATTATGACCTAAAGTGTCATTTACCTCTTTAAAGTTATCCAAATCTATAAAAATAAGACCACCAAAAATATTATGTCTTACAGTTTTTGTAATTGCTCTTTCTATTCTATCTGTCAAAAGAAGTCTATTAGGAAGTCCTGTTAAATTATCATGAGTTGCTTGATACTCTAAAATTTTCTCTTTATCTTTTTGCTCACTAATATCCATATATTGAGCAAGATAATTAGTAACTTTACCATCATCATTTTTAATAGCTGTAATTGTACTTCTTAAAGCAATTAAGTCTCCATTTGATTTTTTATTATAAACATCTCCACTCCATGTTCCATTTGTTTTTAAATTATTCCATATATCTTCAACTAAAGTTTTATCTTGATGAGCTGTTTTAAAAATACGAGGGTTTTGGCCAATTAACTCTTCTTTTGAATAACCAAGAATTTGACAAAATGCTTGATTTACTTTAATTATATTGTTTTTTTCATCTGTAATAATCATTGGTGATGAAGAATCAAAGGCATAAGACGAAAGTCTCAACTCATAATCTTGTTTTAATCTTATATCTTCATACTCAAATTTTTCTAAACAGTTTGTAATATCAAAAACCATTTTACTAAAAAGCATTTCTACTTCACTATCAAAAAAGTTAAGCTTAGTTGAGTAAAGTACTAAAACACCAACAACATTATCAAATTTTTTTATAGGAAATGTTGCCATTGAGTTTATATTAAACTCATTTGCTTTATTATAAAAAATTGATACATTTTCAGCTTTAAAATCATTTATTACAATATTAGACTCTCTTTTTATTGTTTTTGATATTATATTTTCTTGTGAGAAATCTTTAAATCTATCTTCGTGTTTTATCACAACATCTTTATATTCACCATTTTGAGCAATTATTTTTTTAGTTTCTAAATCAAATACAAAATTAAAAGCTAGATCCTTGTTATCACTTAAAAGCTCACTAATATCAAAATACAAATCATCTTTTTTCATAGTTTTTGATAAAAACTTATTTGTATGATTTAAAAGTTCGTGTATATTTTTGTGTTTTTGAATTTTAGAAAAATATTCTTGTTCATTGTAAATAATATTTTTTAGTATAAAAAACATCGGAATTAAAGTAAAGAAACAAAAGAATAAAAAAACAAAACTTAAATTTCTTTCAAAAGTAATTTGTTCTTCAAAAAATTTCATCTCATTTGACAAAGATAAAATCATAAAATTAAAATTATTCTTTAATTTTTCTATACTAACGTCATCATAAATTTCACTTTCAAGTTTTAAAAGTTCTTGTATATAAGAAGTTGTATCATGTTTAAATTTTATTAAAAAAAGCATATCAATAATTTTTTTATTAACTTCATTGTATTTATCTTTTACAATCTCTTCATTTACTTCATTGTTTAAAACTTTTTTTCTAAAATTTTCTAATGACTTAATAGATAAATTAATATCATTTAATTGATCTTTCCATTTAGTTTTCCAAGAAAGAGCTTCTACTGTAGCAAAAAAAATATTTACAATATGTTTTGTCTTATCTTGTTGTTCTGAAAGAATTTTTAATTTATTATTATTTGACAATTGCTCCAATGAAATCATTTTTTCTTGCTTTAAAGAGATTATTAATTTTTCACTATTTTTTATATAATCTAGTCTGAGCTCATTGTGTTTTAAATCTTCTATAATATTTATTTTTTCATAAACCATAAAAGAGCTAAAAAGCAATATTCCCATAACAGGAATTGTAAAAATTATTACTATTTTTAAAAATAAACTATTTCTAAACATTTATATTCCTAATTAAATTCTAAAATAAGCATTATATTAGCATATTTTCTAAAGTTTTTTATTATTATTTATAAAACTTTTATTATTTTTCATAAATATTATAATACTTACCTTTAATTTTTGTTTTTTGTAAATTTTCTAAAACAAACTTTAATTTATCTTTTTTAAGTGCCACATATGAACAGAAATCAAAAACATCAATTTTACCTATATCATTAACATTTAATCCTAAAGCCACTGTTAGACAACCTAAAATATCACCTTTTCTCAATTTTTGTTTTTTCCCACCATTTATAAAAATTGACCTAAAGATAGAATCAATTTCAAAATTATTATCAAAAACAATCTCTTTTTCATCTTCAAATACAATATCAGGAAAATGCTCTTTTATCTCTAATGAACTCTTTGATTCATTTGGTAAAACAAAAGTAGTAGCAACTCCACCTTTTCCAGCTCTTGCTGTTCTTCCAATACGATGCGTGTGTATTTTGTAGTTCAAAGCTAAATCATAGTTAATTACCAAATCTATATCATTTATATCAATTCCTCTACTTGCAACATCACTTGCTATTAAAACTGGGTAACTTTTATTTGAAAATATAGTAAGAGTTTCATCTCTTTGTTTTTGGTCCAAATCACTATGAAGTGTAATTGCATCTATATCTCTTTGAAAAAGTGAATCTGCTAACTCTTCACAAGTTATCCTTTGATTACAAAAAATTATTGTGCTATTTGCTTGATACTTTTTTATCAATTTTTCTATTAAATTATCTTTTAAATCTCTTGAATTTACTTCATAAAAAACTTGTTTTATAATATTTTGTTCTTCATCTTCAACTTCAATATTCACTGGATTATCTAAAAACTCTAAAGCTAAATTTTTAATCTCATTTGAAAATGTTGCAGAAAAAAGAAGAGTTTGTCTTTGTTTTGGTAAAAGTGAAGATACTTTTGAAATATCATCAAAAAATCCCATATCTAACATTTTATCTGCTTCATCTAAAACAAAAGTATTTATATTTTCTAGTTTTAAATTTCCTTCATTTATATGCTTTAATACTCTTCCAGCAGTTCCTACAACAATATGAGCTTCATGACTCAAGGAAACAACTTGTGGTTTATAAGGAACTCCTCCACATAGTGTTAATACTTTTATATTTGGTGTAGATCTTAGAACTTCTCTAATAGTTTGAGCTATTTGAGTTGCTAACTCTCTTGTTGGAGCTAAAATCAAAGATTGAACTCTATATTTTTTCTTATCTAAGTTATTTATAATTGGTAAACAAAAAGCTAGAGTTTTTCCACTTCCTGTTTTTGCTCGAGCGATAATATCTTTTTTTTCTAAGCTATATTTTAAACTATTTTCTTGAATAGGAGTTAATGTTTTATAACCCAAACTTTCAAGATTTTCTATTAAATTTTGTTCTAAATTTAAATCTCTAAATACCATTTTTATCACTCTTTCTTTTCTTTTTTGGTCTAAAACTAATAATCAAAATTGTAAGCACAATAATAACTGTAAAAAGACCAATATATTTAAAATTATCAGCATATTCTAGTAAAAATGAACCTGCAATATAACTAGCATATCCTATAACACAAGCCCATAAAATAGAAGCTATTGAGTTAATAACAGTAAATTTAAATGAACTATAATCAGACAAACCCATAACAAGTGGAACTAAAGTTTTAATTCCATAAATATATTTTTGAATAATTATTACAAAAAGACCATATTTTCTAAATAAAAGTTGTACGAGTGCAACTTTTCTTTTATGATTATTCATCATATTTTGTGCATAATTTTTATTGTTTTTTGCCATAAAAAACAGAAACTGGCTACCAACAATATTTGCAACTGCAGCAACAATAACTGTAATATAAATATTTAAAGTACCATCAAATGAAAAAGCTCCAGCAATTGCAAGAGCCAAAAAACCACCACCAAATGAATATAAAAAAAGAGCTATATAGCCCCAATCTTGAATAAACTGTTCCATAACTTTCCTATACTTTATTAAAGTTATTATTTTATCTAAATCTTGTTTGATTATAGCTATTATCTAAATTTAGTATAAATTTCATATAATCAAAAAATTTATTTAGGAGATTTTATGAAAAAAACAGTTTTGCTGTCATCAATCTTATTAACATCTATTTTTGCTTTTGATTTAAAGAGTATTGCAACAGAAGTTGGAAAAAATATACCTTCATCTACTAATCAATCACAAAATAAATCAAACTTAGACAATAGTACAATTTCTAGCGGTTTAAAAGAGGCTTTAAAAAGTGGTGTAACATTTGCTACAACACAACTTGGTAAAAAAGATGGTTATTTAAATAACAAAGATGTAAGAATTCCTCTTCCTGAAAATTTAGCAAATGCTGAAACTCTTATAAGAAAAGCTGGTGGAGATAAAATGGCTGATGATTTAATTAAATCTATGAACAGTGCTGCATCGCAAGCTGCTCCAAAAACTGCTGATATTTTTATGGATGCTATTTCAAAAATGAGTTTAACTGATGCTCAAAAGATTTTAAATAGTGGAGAAAATGGAGCAACAGATTATTTCAAAGACAATACAACAGACTCTTTGAAAAAGATGATTAAACCAATTATTCAATCTAGTATGAAAGATAACAATGTTGCACAATATTACGATATGGCAAATAGTTTTTATGAATCAAGTGCAAAACCACTTTTAAATAATAGTGCTATTTCAGGTTTAGCAAAAAATTTAGGAGTAAATACAAGTAGCTCTAGTGAGAGTTTAGATGATTTTGTTACACAAAAGGCTATTGATGGTCTTTTTAATATGATAGGTGAAAAAGAAGCTGGTATTAGAGCAAATCCGGTTGAACAAACTAGCTCAATTTTAAAACAGGTATTTGGAAAATAAAAAAGATTCAAAAAAATTAAAATAAATTTCAAATTAGCTTGAAGCTAGTTTGAAATAGTTCCTTAAACCATTATTTTTTACCAAACTAAAATTTAAATTTAAATCTAAAATATCTTTATTTTGGTATTCAACTAAAATAGTTTTATCAAAATTTTGAATAAGCTTTTCAAATAGTAAACCTTTTTTATCTATTATAAAAATCTCTTTATCTATCTCATAAATATATATTATATATAACTTATAAACATTATCTACTTCATAAATATTAAACTCATATGGTGAAAAACTTTTTTTAAATATATTTTTAAAAGAGTTTGTTTTTAACTCATCTTTTAATAAATCTAAAAATGCACTAAAAGGCTGGCTATTCCAGATAACTCCGTTTATAGTGTGAATATACTCTATATAAATATCTTTTGTTTTTAGATTGTATGCATCTAAAACATATGCATCATGTCTTGTTTTTGTCTCAATATTTGAAAGAAGAAATTTAAAACTAAATTCACTTGTAATTTTAAATTTTAAATAATTTTCCTCAAGGCTAAAATATGGAATTGAAAGCTTTGTAACTTTTTTAAATATATATTTCAAAGCATTATACAAAGCATTTAACATCTACTTTCCTTTTATTTTATCTTTTAACCATTTAGTTTTAAACTTTTTTTAAATATTAGCAAAGTAATAGTAAAAAATACTACTCCTATTAAAAAAATATTTATCATCTGTTTATAAACAATAGTAATTCCAGCATCTCTAAACAAAATAGCCTGTGATAACTCAACAAAATGGCTAGTTGGCATTAAGTTCATTAGATATTGCAATACCAAAGGCATACTTTCATATGGTGACATTGTTCCTGAAAGCATCATTAATGGCAAAATTGTTAAAATAAACACCATTCCAAGTTGAGGCATATTTTTTACAACAGTTCCTATAAAAACACCCATTGAAGTTGTAGCAAACAAAACCAAAAAAGTAGAAAATAGATATAAAACAATTGATCCACTAATTGGAATTTGTAAAAGAATCTCTACTATAAAGAATATACTAAAGCAAACTCCAATTAAAACTATAATACAAACAGCCAATATCTTTGAAATCATTATTTCAAAAGAGCTTAAAGGCATTACCATTAAATGCTCAATAGTACCATGTTCTCGCTCTCTAACCAAAAACGCAGCTGAAAGCAATATTGATATCATTACAATATTATTTATAATCTCATTTATGCTTCCAAACCAATCTCCTGTAAGATTTTGATTATATTTATATCTAGTAACTAATTTGGGATTAAAACTATTTTCAGAACTTTTTTGCAAAAAAGTTTCTATCTCTTGATTTATAATATTTCTTACATAAGAAGCACCAATTCCAGCTTGTGTCATTCGTGTTGCATCTATATTTACTTGAATTTCTGGTACATTATTTGATAAAACATCTTTTTCAAATTCACTTGGAATTAAAACAATAAAAGTGTAATATCCTGAATCCATCTTTTTGTCAATATCATAATAAGAGATAATATCAGGTGTATTAAATCTAGGCTTATAAAAAGCATCAATTAATCTTTGTGATAACTGACTTTTATCGCTATCTACAAAAGCAATTGAACCATTTTTTAACTCTGTTGAAGTTTTTGTTCCTCCTATATAAATTGCTACTGAAAAAACATATATAATAAATATAAGCATACCTTTATCGTACAAAACTATTTTTAACTCTTTAATCATTAAATTATAAATATTTAAAAAAGTTCTTATCATAGTTATTTTTCCTGTTTATTTAAAACTAAATAACTACAATATAGTATTACAAAAATAGATATACTTAATACAAAAAATTCAAATCTTAACTCACTAAAAGATACATTTTTACTAAAAACACCTCTGCTTATATTTATAAAGTATGTTACAGGAAATATATTTCCAATATATTGAGCAACTCCTTCAAGTGAACTAACAGGCTCTTTTAGACCTGAAAATTGTATTGTTGGAAGAAATGTTAAAATTGCAGTTCCCATTAGTGCTGCGATTTGAGTTTTAACAAAAGATGAGATAAATAGCCCAATCGCAGTTGTGCAAATAATATATAAAAAAACTCCCAAAGTAAGTGTAAATAAACTCCCTTTTAGTGGAACTTGAAATACATATATAGCAAAAGTAACTAGCCCGAAAAAACTAATTAAACTAACGACTATATATGGCAACTGCTTTCCTAATAAAAATTCCATTTTTCGTACAGGTGTAGCATAAAAATTTACAATAGAACCTAGTTCTTTTTCTCTTACAACACTTAATGCCATTAAAATAGCTGGAATAAAAATCAAAAGAATAGATATAACTGCTGGAACCATAGAGTAAATACTTTTAAAATCTTGATTATATCTATATCGTAAAAGAACATTTACATCTGATTTTAAATCAATTCCTAAACTCTCTTTGTATTGATTTTTTAGATAATTTAAGTGCAAACCTTGAACATAACCATGTATTGTCTCAGCTCTAAAAGGAAAAGTTCCATCAATCCAAACAGCAACTTCTTGATGATTGCCTTTTTGTATATTTTTTCCAAAATCAGGTGGAATTATAAAGGCTAGATTAATTTGAGAACTTTTCATTTTAAATTCTAAATCTTCAAATGAACTTAACTCCTCTTTTTCAATAAAATATCTAGAACCAGCTATATTTTGTATATAGTTTTGACTAATAGGTGACTTATCTTGATCTAATACTGCAAATTTAAGATTCTCAACATCAAAACTAATTCCATACCCCATAACAAAAAGTAAAATAACCGTTCCTAAAAGTGCAAAAGTGAGCCTAACTTTGTCCCTTAAAAGCTCTAATGACTCCTTATAACTATAAGATAAGGCTCTTTGTAAACTAAAAAAACTATTTTGAGTTATATTTTTTTCTATATTTTTATCTTCAGTTTCAAGAGTAATCTCTTTTTTTTCACTCTCATCTAAAACATCTTCAATATAAGCTATAAAAGCATCTTCAAGATTATCTTTATTTTTTTGTTTTATTAAATCTTCTGGAGTGTTGCTTACTAAAACTTTTCCTTTATGCATCAAAGAGATTCTATCGCATCTTTCACCTTCATTCATAAAGTGAGTGGAGATAAAAATAGTAACATTTTCATTTCTTGATAAATCAACTAAAAGTTTCCAAAAATTATCTCTTGAGACTGGATCAACTCCCGAAGTTGGCTCATCTAAAATGAGCATTTTAGGAGTATGAACAACAGCAACAGCCAAAGAGAGTCTTTGCTTTATTCCCAATGGTAAATCTTTTGCAAAACTATTTTTATACTCTTTTAGAGAGAATTTTTCCAAAAGATACTCTAACCTTTGATTTTGATTTTTTATATGAAAAAGTTTTGCATGTAGCTTTAAATTCTCATAAACACTTAGTTCACTATATAAAGAGAAGTTTTGAGTCATATAACCTACAAACTCTTTTGCATCTAAAGAGCTTTTTTGCAACTCTTTTCCAAAAAGTTTTACAGTTCCGCTACTTGGATTTAAAAGTCCTGTTAACATCTTCATTGTTGTAGTTTTTCCACATCCATTTGAACCTAAAAATCCAAATATTTCTCCCTCTTTTATATTCAAATTTACACTATCAACAGCAGTAAAATCACCAAATTTCATACTTAAATTTTCTACTTCAATAGAGTGAAAAATAGTTTTATAATCTTTTTTTGGAACTACTAATTTTTCATATCCAACTCTTTTTTCATCTGGCAATAATTTTATAAAAGCTTCGTCTATATCAAGGCTATTAGTGTTTTTTAAAATCTCTTCAAGTGTTCCATTCATTAAGATTTTTCCATCATCCATAGCAATAATTGCATCAAAAGTAGCTGCTTCTTGCATATATGCAGTTGCAATTAAAACACTCATATTTTTGTTTTTATTTTTTATTAGATTTATAAGTTTCCAAAACTCTCGCCTTGAAAGTGGATCAACACCAGTTGTAGGTTCATCTAAGATTAAAATCTCGGGGTCATGAATTAAAGCACAACAAAGACCCAATTTTTGTTTCATTCCACCAGAGAGTTTTCCAGCTGGTCTATCTTTAAATTTTATTAAATCTGTACTTTGTAAAAGTTGTAAAATTCTTTTTTTTCTTTGTTGTTTATCTAAACCAAAAAGCTTAGCAAAAAACTCTATATTTTCATAGACACTTAAAGTCATATATAAATTTTTTCCTAAACCTTGTGGCATATATGCAACTTTTGGACAAACAATATCTCTAGCTTTTTGAATACTTATATCAAAATTTAAAACTTCAACTCTTCCTTTTTGAATAACTTTTGTTCCAGATAAAATTGCCAAAAGAGTAGATTTTCCAACACCATCTGGACCAATAAGTCCTATCATTTTGCCTTTTGGCAATTCTAAATTGATATCTTCAAGAGCAATTACATCTTTGTATTTATGAGAAAGATTAGTTATTTTTGCAACAATTTCACTCATTAGACTTTATATCTTTTGGTAAATTATTTAAATGCTCTGGCCAAACTGCATTTTTATCTAATTTAATATAAGCAACACCAGGAAGTCCTGTTTTAACCTTATCAAAATATTTTTCTAGTAAATCTGGGGAAATTTTTACTTTGACTTTAAACATCAATTTAGCTCTCTCCTCTTTTGTTTCTATCTCTTTTGGAGTAAATTGAGACAAAGGAGATACAAAAGTTACATTTGCAGGAATTGCAATACTTGGAATAGCATCAAAAATTATTCTAGCTTCACTTCCAACATCAACAAGACCAGCTTGAGATGTTGAAAGAAAAATATCCATATATGTATCCATTAAATCTAAAACAACCAAAACCTTTCCGCCACTTGCTACAATTTCACCATTTTGGGCAATTTTATATAGAACTCTTCCTTTTATTGGTGAGTATAATTTTGAATCTTCAATATTTACTTTTATGCTCTCTATTTGAGCTTCTAGTGCATTTATAGTAGCTTCTGAGCTACTTACTTGAGTTTTAGCTGCATTTAGTGCAATTTGAGCATTTTTTAAATCTGTCTCTCTTTTTTGAAATTCAGCTAGTGAAATACTTTTTGATTTAAAAAGATTATTCGCTCTATAAAAATCTTTTTCAACCAAAGAGAGTTCACTTTGCTTTTGATTTACAATCTGCAAAGCATACTTTTTATTTTCAATTGCCTGATTCTTGTGAGCTAATGCCTCTTGTAGTTTTGTATTTAACTCTTTTATCTCTATTTTTGCAAGAAGCTGATTTTTTTCAACTAAATCACCCTCTTGAACAGTTATAGTTTCTAATCTTCCAGATAGCTTTGAAGATATATCAACTTGAGTAGTTTGAGATCTTCCATTACCAAAGGTAAAACCTTCAAGATTTTTTGACTCTTTTTGTAAATAAGAAAAATAGTAAAATGATATAAAAATTGAAATTAAAACGATAATAAAAAAGATTTTTTTCAAAACAATTTCCTAATATGTGGATAAAATTTGATTGTATCGAAAAATAACTTAAGTATTAAAAAGATTAAGACTACTTGATTTAAAAACCAAGTAGTCTTAGAAGAAAGATTTATAGTGCTTTTGCAGTTATTTTTGAAAGTCTTTTTGCAAATGCAACTTTATCACTTACATCTACACCTTCACTAATTTTT
>OCVT010001322.1_pt1 | contig 10649 bp, 10 predicted proteins | sample 1539111 | NCBI WGS metagenome assembly OCVT01 (sample SAMEA3991482, study PRJEB22521) | metagenome | biome: anthropogenic terrestrial biome; feature: sewage plant; material: raw primary sludge | place: Sweden | collected 2012-09-26 | reverse complement strand
ACTTCAAGGAAGCCCAGTTGCTGAACACCGCGCACCGCCTGCAGCAGGCCACCGATTTCCACCTGCGCAGCCCACTCTGAAATTCATAGCTGCCTGCGCTTGGTTTGAATAGGTTTTAGGTACAAATGTCCTTCAACCCGGCAAACGATAAGCGCAGACAGCTCTCTTATTAATAGCAAGGACAGATCCATGTCTGCCAAACTGATCCACGGTTACGAAGTCGTCATCGGCTTTGAAACCCACGCCCAACTGGCCACGCAGAGCAAGATTTTCAGCCGCTCGCCCACCGCCTTCGGTGCCGAGCCCAACACCCAGGCCAGCCCGGTGGACCTGGCGTTGCCTGGCACCCTGCCGGTGATGAACCGCAAGGCTGTCGAGTGCGCTATCAAATTAGGGCTGGCCCTCGGCTCCCACATTGCGCCAGAGAGCATTTTTGCCCGCAAAAATTACTTCTACCCCGACCTGCCCAAGGGCTACCAGATCAGCCAGTTTGAAATCCCGGTGGTGCAAGGCGGCGAAGTGTCGTTCTTCCTGGGTGACGAGAAGAAGACCGTGCGCCTGGTGCGCGCCCACCTGGAAGAAGACGCGGGCAAATCGCTGCACGAAGACTTCATTGGCCAAAGCGGCATCGACCTGAACCGCGCGGGCACGCCGCTGCTAGAGATCGTGACCGAGCCCGACATCCGCAGCAGCGAAGAAGCCGTGGCGTACGCCAAAGAGCTGCACAAGATCGTGACCTGGATCGGCATCTGCGACGGCAACATGCAGGAAGGCAGCTTCCGCTGCGACGCCAACGTGTCGGTGCGCAAGCCCGGCCAGCCGCTGGGCACGCGCCGCGAGATCAAGAACCTGAACTCGTTCAAGTTCATGCAGCAGGCGATTGACTACGAAATCCGCTGGCAGATCGAGCAGATCGAAGACGGCCACGCCATCCAGCAGGCCACCGTGCTGTTCGACCCCGACACGGGCGAGACCCGCGCCATGCGCACCAAGGAAGATGCGGCCGATTACCGCTACTTCCCCGACCCAGACCTGCCACCACTGCAGATCTCGCAAGCCTGGATCGACGAGCAGCGCGCCCAGATGGCCGAGCTGCCCCGCACCATGGCGGCCCGCTTTGTGGCCGACTACGGCCTGCCCGAGTACGACGCGACCACGCTCACGCAGAGCAAGGCCATGGCCGCCTACTTTGAAGCCACAGCCAAGGCCTGCGGCCAGGCCAAGCTGGCCAGCAACTGGATCATGGGTGAGCTGTCTCGCCGCCTGAATGCGGGCGAAACCAGCATTGAGTCAGCGCCAGTGACTGCCGCTCAACTCGCCGCCATGATTGCGCGCATTGCCGACGGCACCATCTCCAACAACGCAGCCAAGCAGGTGTTTGATGCGCTGTGGACGGGCGAGTCGGCCGATGTGGACGCCATCATCGAAGCCAAGGGCCTCAAGCAGATGAACGACTCCGGCGCGCTGGAGAAGATCATCGACGAGGTGATTGCCGCCAACGCCGACAACGTGGCCCAGTTCCGCGCAGGCAAGGACAAGGCATTCAACGCACTGGTGGGCCAGATCATGAAGGCCAGCAAGGGCAAGGCGAACCCTCAGCAGGTCAACGATTTGCTGCGGGCCAAGCTGGCGGCCTGAGTGCCGTGCATAGGGCTGGGGCACAACCGAGCCCTGGCCTCGCCGCACCATTGAAAAAGCCCCTCGGGTCTCATCCCAGAGGGGCTTTTTGTTGGGCTGTGCGCAATCAGCGAGCGGTGGAAGCCGCGCCAGATTGCACGCCAGAGGCTGCGGGCAGAACCACGGGTTTGTGGATTTCCCACAGCACTTTGAGCTTGGCCAGTTCGGTATCGAACTTCTGGTGCACCTTGCGCTTTTCCTGTTCCTGGCCGGCGATGAAGCGCTGCAGCTCGGCAACGCCGTCTTCGTTCTCGCCGATCTTGCGACGCAAGGACATGGGCGCCTTGTTGGGGTCCTTTTTGTAGAACTCCATCTCCACGTCCAGCTTCTTGCGCTGCTCCCGCAGCTCAACAATGCGCTTCTCGGCAGTGGCGGTCACCTCGTCCACGATCAGCAAGGCGGCATTGCGCTCGATGTCGTGGGTGGCCTTGTCGGGATAGCGAGCCACCAGCGCGCGCTCGCGGCGCTTTTCTTCGATGGCCCGCACGCGCTCTTCAGCCTCTTTGCGCTGCTGGGCTTCCAGGGCCGCACGCTCGGTGTCGGACAGCGAAGGACCAATCTGGCGACGGGTGATCCCCGAAGGACTCAACTCCCGCTGCTCGCGGTCGAGACATTCCTGGATGGGCCGGTCCGCCGTGATGCGGCGCCCATGCTTGTCAACGCAGGTGTAGATACCCTGCCCTGCGGCAGGCGCCTGTGCAAAGGCAAACGCAGTGAGCCCTGCCCACAGCGCTACGCCCCCTGCACTTGCAGCCCATTGTTTCAAGTTCCTTATCCTTCAGTCACGCCATATTTTTGGCGATATGCAAAGACCCGCTCGTGATGGACGCGCATCTCCGCCCCCCCATTTTTAGAGAGATAAAGCAATAAATCTGCCAGCTTGGCAATGGCACACACCTGCATGCCCAGCTGGTTGCGCACGTACTGCACCGCGCTGTGCTCCACGTCCACCCCATTCTCGGTGGCTTTCTCCTGGCGGTCCAGCGCAATGGCCACGGCGTGCGGTGTGGCCCCGGCGGCCTTGATCAGGGCGATGGACTCCCGCGCGGCAGTGCCTGCCGACATCACATCGTCCACGATCAACACCCGGCCCTTGAGGGGCGCGCCCACCAGCGTGCCGCCTTCGCCGTGGTCCTTGGCTTCCTTGCGGTTGTAGGCAAAGGGCACATTGCGCCCCAGGCGGGCCAGCTCCACAGCCACCGTGGCGGCCAGCGGAATCCCCTTGTAGGCGGGGCCAAAAATCATGTCGAATTCGATGCCGCTGGCCAACAGGGCTTTTGCATAGAATTCTGCGAGACGGCCCAGCTTGGCTCCGTCGTCAAACAGGCCCGCATTGAAGAAATACGGGCTCATCCGACCTGCCTTGGTCTTGAACTCCCCGAACCGCAAAACGCCCGATTCAACGGCGAAACGTACGAAATCCTGCGCCAAAACGCCGTCGTTCGGGGCCTGCACGCCAACATCCACCATGGGAAATTCCTTGTTCAAATTAACCAGCCTCAACCTCAATGGCATTCGGTCCGCCACCAGCAAAGGCGTGGAGAGCTGGATCGCCACCACGCGGCCGGATTGTATTTGTGTGCAGGAGGTCAAAGCCCAGGCGGCAGATATTGCCAGCCGTTTCGAGGTGCTGGCGGGGCTGAAAGGCTACTTTCATTTTGCGCAGAAGAAGGGTTATTCAGGCGTGGGTATCTACACGCGCCACGAACCTTCGGAAGTGGTGGTGGGCTACAACTCGCCCGAATTTGACGCCGAAGGCCGGTATGTAGAGCTGCGCTTTGACACGCCATCGAGAAAGATGTCGATCGTGAGCGCCTATTTCCCCAGCGGCTCCTCCGGCGAGGAACGCCAGCAGGCCAAGTTCCGCTTCCTGGCCGAGTTCTACCCCCATCTGTTACAACTGAAGGCACAGCGAGAGTTCATCTTGTGCGGCGACGTGAACATTGCCCACCAGAACATCGACCTGAAGAACTGGCGCAGCAACCAGAAAAACAGCGGTTTCCTGCCGGAAGAGCGTGCCTGGATGACAAAACTGTTAGACACAAGTGGCGAAGGCGGCGGGTTGGTGGACGTTTACCGTCAGTTACAACCTGCAACAACCGACACGGCCTACACATGGTGGAGCAACCGGGGCCAGGCGTATGCCAACAACGTGGGTTGGCGGCTGGATTACCACTTGGCCACACCCGCCATGGCGGCACTGGCGCGCACAGAGTCCATTTACAAGGGCGAGAAGTTTTCAGACCACGCGCCCATCACTGTGGAATACGAGTTCGCGCTCTGACCCCCTGCCATGCCCTACCCCAAAGACACTGAGGACTCACTGCCCCAATGCATCCAGCCACCAAGCACCGATGCCTTGTGGATGCTGCTTTCTACGCCGCACCCGGCCATTGGCAAGGCCCGCCATTTGGGGGAGGCGCTGCTGCACGCCGGGCTGATCACGCCGGCCGCGCTGGCCAGCAGCTTGCAGACCCAGCAAGAGGAACGGGACAAAGGGAACGCACGCCCGATTGGCCAGATCCTGGTGGAGCAGCATGACCTCAGCCAGGACCAATTGCGGCAAGTGATTTCCACCTGGCTGGGCGAGTACATGGTCGACCCCACCCACCTGCAGCCAGAGCCTGACGCCCTGGCCTTGGTGCCCCGCACCGTGGCCGAGCGCGAATCGGTGCTGCCCCTGCTGGTGCGCGACGAATCCTTGGCGCTGCTCATGGCCGACCCGTACGACCGGATGCTGCTCAGCGAGCTGCGCTTTCTGACCCAACGGCGGCTGATTCCCATCAAAGCTGCGCCGGGTACCTTGGCTCCTGCCATCGCCAAAGCCTACAGCGTTCACCCAGGCGATGCCTCTGATGCACCACGGGGAAAAATCGTCGCTGGCGGAGCCAAAGACGGCGTGCGCCCACCGCCCACTGCACGCGCCACATCGCAAGAACTGGCACAGGACCTGAACGACTCGGCCCCAGACAGCCAGACGGCCGATACCGATGTGGTGAGTGAATCGGACAACACGCTGGTGCGGCTGATCAACTCGGTCATCAACGAAGCCATTGCCCACCGTGCCTCCGACATCCACATCGAAACCGAGCCCGCGCCCCTGAATGTGCGCATTCGCTTGCGCATTGATGGCGATTTGGTGCCCCACCTGGAGTTGCCCGCGCGCTTTCGCTATGCCTTGGTGGCCCGCATCAAGATCATGGCCAACATGGACATCTCGGAGCACCGCAAGCCCCAGGATGGCAAGATCGATTTCTCTCGCTTCGGTGGCCCACCAGTAGAGCTGCGAGTCGTCACGGTGCCCACTTCGCGCGGCCTGGAGGATGTGGTGTTGCGGCTGCTGGCAGGCGCCAAGCCCTTGCCGCTGGATGCCATCGGGCTCACACCGGCCAACCTGAAGGCCATGCGTGACATGGTGCGCAAGCCTTACGGCCTGGTGCTGGTGGTGGGGCCTACGGGCTGCGGCAAGACCACCACGCTGCACTCGGTCATCAGCGACATCAACACCGCAGGCCGCAAGATCTGGACGGCCGAGGACCCGATCGAAATCACCCAGAGTGGTCTGCGCCAGGTGCAGGTGAACCCGCGCATCGGCTGGACCTTCGCGGCCGCCATGCGCACGTTTTTACGCGCGGACCCAGACGTCATCATGATCGGCGAAATGCGCGACGAGGAAACCTCGCGCATCGCCATTGAAGCATCGCTCACAGGGCATCTGGTGCTCTCCACCCTGCACACCAATTCGGCACCCGAGAGCATTGCACGGCTGCTGGAGATCGGCCTGGACCCGTTCAACTTCTCGGATTCGCTGCTCGCCATCCTTGCGCAGCGCCTGGTGCGGCGCCTGTGCAAGGCTTGCCGCGAACCCGTGGTGGCAGACGACGAAACGCTGCTGGACATGGCATCGCAGTACCTGCCCAGCGGCTCGGGCAACAGCCCCGAAGGCCGTGCGGCGCTGGTTCAGCGCTGGCGCAAGAACTACGGTGCGGGTTCTGGCGAATTGCAGCTCTGGCGCCGCGTGGGTTGCCAGGAGTGCGAGGGCCACGGCTACCGCGGGCGCATGGGCATCCATGAATTGATGATCAGCGACGAAGCCATCCGCCAGCACATACGCCGCCGCGCCTCGGCCGCAGAAATTCGCCAGACCGCCTTGGCGGCCGGCATGCTCACCCTGCGCCAGGACGGCATTGAAAAAGTGCTGCACGGCTTGACCGACATGTCCGAGGTGCTGGCAGCCAGCAACCTCTGACGCGGCCTATTCGCGCGTGGAGATGTCCTTGCGCACGCGCTGCAGATGGCGCTCCACCAGAAAAGCGGCGGCGTCCTCGTCGCCGGTGACGATGGCTTCATAGATCAGCCGGTGCTCGGCCACATACAGAGGGATGCGCTCGGGGTCGCAAATGCCGTCGCCGCACAGCCTGCGCCACAGGGGCTGGTCCATGCTGCGGGCGATTTCGTCGGCCATTCTGACCCACAGGGCGTCACCACCCATCAGGGCAATCTGCCGGTGAAACAGCCGGTCGCACTCCGACCACAAAGCTTGCTGCTGCGGGTCGCTCAGGTCCCGCACCTCTGACATGCGCCGCAGATATTCCTCGGCGGCTGCATCCCGCTTGCCGCCGCGGGCTGCACGTCGGGCCAAGGCCGGTTCGAACAGCAAACGCACGTCCAGAATGCTCAGCGGGCTGAAGTCTGACGGCCCGCCTGGCGTCTGCGTGTCTCCCGCATCCCCACCCTGGGCCGTGACATAGGTGCCCGAGCCATGGCGAGTGACCACCAAACCCAGGTTTTGCAGCGCCCCAATGGCTTCCCGCACCGCAGGGCGGCTCACACCCAGCCGTTGTGCCAGTTCCCGCTCGGACGGAAGCCGCGATCCTGCCGGGAAAGCCCCGCTCAGGATCGAACTGCGTATGCGCTCGGCCACCTGCTCGTAAATCTGCCTGGGTCGAAATTCATCCGCTGAATGGTCAATATTCATTACCAGTTTTTCCGATCTGCTTCGAAAAATTGTAGAAAGAAGTCACTATTCAGACCAATGTATTTTCTGCAGTAGCGCCATCACTGTGGCGAAAAATCCGCTAATTTAGGGACTAACCCTAGGGATTGCTTCATCACCGAATCATGACAATTTGCCCAACATTCAAGCGAACTTCGCCACAACCTGCCGCAATTGACCCACTTTGACGCGCAGCAAGCCGTAAAACGCTGACCTGACCCAAGTGGGTGCTAAAAAACCAATTTGCCAACGATTCACTGAAGCGCCCCTGTGACGCTTCACCGCGGCACGACTTCAAGCTGCCGCCGCCCTCCAAGATCGGATCCACCCATGACCGCCTCGACTTCCACGGCTTCGCCCAGCCACCGTCTGCCCGTGTGCGATGCAGAGGCCACCGCACGGGCACTGCCTTTTGCTGCGCTGACGAAGGCGATTGAAACTGCGGCCGTGGAGTACCGCGAAGGCAAGATCCTGAGCCCCGAGCGCATGGTGGTGCCCATGGGCCAAGGCGGCGTGATGCTGAGCATGCCAGCCACCTCGCACGACATTGGCATCCACAAGCTGGTCAATGTGCACCCTGGTAACGCTGCATTGAAGCTGCCCACCATCCACGGCATCGTGACCGTGTGCGCAGCCGCCACCGGCCAACCGCTGTGCCAGCTGGACGGCCCCGTGGTCACCGGGCGACGCACTGCGGCCGTATCGATGGTCGCCATCCATCGGCTGCTGGGCCACGCACCCCGGCAGGTTCTGCTCATCGGCACTGGCGTGCAAGCCAGGCACCACATTCAAGCGCTGCAAGACCTGTACCCCGACTGCACCGTGTGGATCCGTAGCCGCCAGGTCGCCACTGCCCAGGCGCTGTGCGCCGAGTTTGCAGAGCCCGGCACGGTACGGGCTTGCCCTGCGGGAATCCCTGAAGGCGTTGATGCCGTCATCACCCTGACCACAGCCACTGAACCGGTGTACGACGAGCCGCCACAGGTCGGCCGGATCGTGGTGGGCGTAGGTGCTTTCAAACCCGAAATGGCCGAGATCGGCAAAACCACGTTGGACGGCAGCGTGCTGTACGCCGACGACCCGGCTGGCGCACGCCACGAGGCTGGCGACTTGCTGCGCGCTGGCGTGGAGTGGAGCCGCGTGCACGCTCTGGCGCAACTGGTGCGCGAAGAGCCCGACCGCTCGCAGGCGTTTGTCTTCAAGAGCGTAGGCACCGCCGCATGGGACTTGGCCGCCGCGCGCGTGGCCCTGGCGTCGCTGGGCATCACCTGACATCACTGCGGCATTACCCCACACTCACCATGCAGATCACACGCACCATCAGCACTGTGGAAGTGCACACCGGCGGAGAGCCGTTTCGCATCGTCACCTCGGGCCTGCCCAAGCTGCCCGGCCACTCCATCGTGGAACGCCGCGCGTGGCTGCTGGAGCATGCCGATGACATTCGCCAGGCGCTGATGTTCGAGCCCCGTGGGCACGCCGACATGTACGGCGGTTACCTCACGCCACCCGTCTCCCCCACAGCAGACTTTGGCGTCATCTTCTTGCACAACGAGGGATACAGCGACCACTGCGGGCATGGCGTGATCGCCCTGGCCACCGCGGCGGTCGAGCTGGGCTGGGTGCAACGCACCGAGCCCGAGACACGGGTGGGCATCGATGCGCCCTGCGGCTTCATCGAAGCCTTTGTGCAGTGGGATGGAGCCCATGCCAACGGCGTGCGCTTCGTCAACGTGCCCTCGTTCATTTACCGGCGCGACGTCACAGTCACCACGCCCAGTTTTGGAGAGGTGACGGGTGACATTGCCTATGGCGGCGCCTTCTACTTCTACACCAGCGCCCAGCCCCACGGCCTCGAAATCCGCGAGTCTTCCATCGACACCCTCAAGCAGTTTGGCGCTGAGGTGAAAGCCGCCGCCAACGCCGCCTTCCCGGTGGTGCACCCGCACATCCCGGAAATCAACCACATCTACGGCACCATCATTGATGGAGCCCCGCGCCACCCCGGCTCCACACAGGCCAACTGCTGCGTGTTTGCAGACCGGGAGGTAGACCGTTCCCCCACCGGCTCGGGCACGGGCGGGCGCGTGGCACAGCTTTACCTGCGCGGCCTGCTGGGCAAGGACGATGTGCTGGTCAATGAATCCGTGATCGGAACCGTGTTCCAAGGCCGCGTGATGCACGAAACCCAAGTGGGCGACTTTGCTGCGGTCATCCCTGAAATCTCTGGCACCGCCTACATTGCAGGGTTTTGCAACTGGGTACTGGACGCCCGAGACCCGCTGAGAAACGGTTTTCTTGTGCGCTAACGCCAGCCATCCAACTCCAACGCCTGACGGGGCACCAGGTGCATTGATCTTCGCGCCCCATCTCTCCTCATTCTTTAGGACATCACCATGAAAAAAATTGCATTCAGCTTGACCGCCCTGGCATTGGGTCTGGCGGCCATGACGGCCCAGGCACAAGAACGTATCCGCGTGGGCTTCATGAGCCCCGTGACCGGCCCCCAGGCCGCCAACGGCGTGGACAACCGCGACGGCGTGCTGCTGGCCATCAAGGAAATCAACGCCAAGGGCGTGAAGATTGGCGGCAAGCCCGTGGTGTTTGAACTGGACATCAACGACGACGGCGCAGACCCCAAGCAAGGCGTGCAGATTGCCCAGTCTCTGTCCGACAAGAAGATCAAGTTCGTCATGGGCCCCTACAACTCGGGCGTGACCATGCCCGCAGCCCGCGTGCTGAACGACTCGGACATCGTGGTGCTGACCGTGGCCTCGAACCCCAAGATCACCGAGATGGGCTACAACAACCTGTTCCGCATCGGCGCCAGCGACAACCAGCTGGGCACCAAGATGGCGACCTACGCCGCCCAGGACCTGAAGATCAAGACCGTGGCCGTGATCGATGACCGCACCGCCTACGGCCAGGGCGTGGCGCGCGAGTTCACCGAACAAGCCAAGCGCCTGGGCGTGAAGGTGGTGGCCTCTGAATTCACCACCGACAAGGCCACAGACTTCAGCTCCATCCTGACCAACATCCGCGCATCGAAGGCCGATGCCGTGTTCTACGGTGGCTACTCGCCCCAGGGCGGCCCGCTGCTCAAGCAAATGCGCGCACTGGGCATCTCCGGCCCACTGCTGGGCGGTGACGGCATCTGCTCTTCCGAAACAGCCAACCTGTCGCAAATCTCTGGCGACCTGAACACCTTCTGCACCCAGGGTGGCTCGATGCTGGACCGCAGCGACAAGGGCCAGAAGTTTGCACAGCGCTACCGCGCCGAGTACAAGCGCGACCCACTGACCTACGCCGCCGCTTTCTACGACGGCATGCACATGCTGGCTGCCGCCATCGAGTCCACCCAATCGACCGACACCAAGAAGGTTGTGCAGGCCATCGCCAACGGCAAGTACGCTGGCGTGACGGGCGAGTTCTCGTACGACGCCAAGCACGACCTGAAGTCGTCGGCCGTCACGGTCTACACCTTCAAGGGCAAGGACGTCGTGCCGCTCAAGAGCCTCTGATCGCCCACGCGCTCAAGGCCCAAACGTCAAAGCCCCTGCCGGTGTGCACCGGCAGGGGCTTTTTTCATGCATGCCCTGCAGCCTGAAGTCAGCGGCTGCCAGAACTCACACAACGGCGATTGACAGGCCAGCTTACGGAGCTGTCACGTCGTCGAAGTGCTCAACATTGGGCGGCGACTGGAAAAACGGGCCAATGACTTCGCGCCACTGGGCAAACGCGGGCGACTGGCGAAAGCCCACCGTGTGGGCTTCCAAAGATGCCCATTGCACCTGCAGCACCACGCGCCCGGGGCTTTCCTGGCTGGCGTAGATCGAGTGGCCCAGGTAGCCCTCTGACTTGGCCAGAAAGGCGACGGCAGCCCGGTTGATGGCCTCCAGGAAAGCCGTGCGGTCCTCGGGGCGGATCTTGAATTCAGCGATTTCTGTGATCATGGGTCATGCTCGGTTGGTTATCG
>OCVT010001310.1_pt1 | contig 10700 bp, 5 predicted proteins | sample 1539111 | NCBI WGS metagenome assembly OCVT01 (sample SAMEA3991482, study PRJEB22521) | metagenome | biome: anthropogenic terrestrial biome; feature: sewage plant; material: raw primary sludge | place: Sweden | collected 2012-09-26 | reverse complement strand
GTCGCTCACCATCACATAAACGAATCTTTCATCGGTATTCATGCTGATAATGATCTTCGACCGGGTGTATTTCAAGGCATTGCCCATCAGGTTCATCATAATCTTATTTATGCGATCGCGGTCGATGGCAGTGATGACGTCCTCTTCAGGCAATTGCAACAGGAAGTTCTTGCCTTTGGCATCGATATAACCTTCAAACTGATTATAGGTATCCTGTAGCAGCTGTTTGATGGAACTGTTTCTCTTATTGAGGCAAAGCGTACTGTTTTCCACCTTCTGGAAGTCGAGCAACTGATTGGTTATATCCAGAAGATAGTTCATGTTCTTACGAATGATGTCCAGATACCGCTTATCCTCATCAGAACGTTTCTGCTGCTGCATGCGCTCTAAAGGCAGACTGATGAGCGACAGAGGAGTCCGTATCTCGTGTACCAGATTGACGAAGAAGTTAATCTTCGACTGGAACATCAGTTTCTCCTGCTCCTCTCGGTAATGGTTTAAGCGACTGATATACTTGAGACGAATAGACTGCTTCACCCGTTTATAAACATAATGGATAGCTGCCACCAGCAGCGCGAAGTAGAACAGATAAGCCCAAATGGTACGATACCATGGCGGTAAGATGACAATGACAAGCCGCGAGACATTCGTATTGCCACTCTCGGCCACGCGAAGCATAAACTCATACTCACCCGGAGACACGTTGGCATAAGTAGCCATGGCATTGCCGGCGCCACGTGCCCACTGCTTATCCACGCCCTTCAGCATATACTCATAGATGACCCGGCCCGGCTTGGTAAAGTGTGGAACCGAGAAATGCAGCGTGAAGACGTTGTCACGATAAGGCAGTTCTATCTCCTTCAGCATATAGAGCGGGCGGTCAAGTCCGAGCGATTGTATCTCCTTCTGCGAACCGGAGCGGTACGGCAGACTGATGGAGGTGATGTATACCGGAGCGGAGACACCGGGCTTACGCAACAAACGGGGAGTGAAATAATAGTAACCGCCTATCGTTCCGAAGAGCATTGTCCCGCGACGCGTAAAATATGAGGAGCGTGCCAACAACTGACCGTGTATCAAGTCATTATTATCAGCCACGTGAATGGTTCTACCCGTCCTGACATCTATTTTCATCATACCCAGGTCGGACTGCATCCAGAGGAAATGTTCATTATCCTCCTGCAACGAGTAGACCGTGTTGTCGTCACTGTCGAAGCGGTCGAAGTTATTGTTTCTGGCATTGTAGCGGCAGAGACCACCGCCCTTCGTGGCAAACCACATATGACCGCGGCTGTCACGGAAGATGCTGACCAGCGAATTACTGGAAAGGGAATGGTCGTCGTTGCGGTCGAAAGTGTATGGCGTCCACTTGTCCTTGCTGACGGTATAGCAGTACACGCCCCGGTTGCTGGAGGCTACCCAGATGTCGCCCCGCGTATCCTCAGCAATATCCACAAACTCGGTCATCGAGCTCAAGGCCGGGAAAACCATGAACCGTCCATGCGCACGGTCAAAGCGACAGATGCCCCAGCTGGAGGCGATGAAGATGGTACCCCTACGTGATTTGTAAATGCAGTTGATGTCATTACTGGTCACCGTGTAAGGCTTATCGGGCGAATAGGTGTACGCAGTCACCTCATGCGTCTTCGTATTGTACACGCGAATGCCCGCCGAGTGAGTTCCTATCCATAGACGGTCACCATCCAGACGCAGCGACGAGATGTTGTAAGGGAACTGTCCGCCGGCAAAAAGCTTTGTCACCCTCGTCGTATGATCATAATAATAGAGTCCAGCGCTCGTGCCTATCCACAAGTCGCCATTGCCCACTTCACAGAAAGTCTGCGCTATCACCTTCCGGTTGGGCTTCTGCGTCGGCAGTGTCTGAAAGCCGAACAAGCTTTGCATCCGGGCCAGACAGTTCACGCCTCCCATGCTGGTCATCACCCACAAGGTACCATCACGGTCGAGCAGCAAATTGTTGATGACAGGAACACTGAGGCTGGGGATGCCCCCTTCGCCGTCCACACGCGTAAAGACACGTGTATAGAGGTCATACGAGTACAAGCCCTGGCTGGTACCCAGAAGCAGTTGGCGCTGCGAATAGAAAACGATAGAGTTGATGGAGCCCAGCCATTGAGGAGCCTCATGTTTCTCCATGACACCCGTTTGACGGTTCAGATGATAAAGTCCCGCATCGGTACCACACCATATCTCGTTGCCGGCATGCTGCACGCAGAGTTTATTTTTGTCGGTCACGAAGTTGGTTATACTATACGATCGCAGGAAGGTGCCATTGGGTTTGAACACCAGCAGAGCGCCCTTGATGGTGGCCATGTATATCAGTCCGTCGTCACTCTGGCAGATATCACTGATGAAACCTCCGTAGCGGCTAATCTGTATGAGTGCCCCTGTCTTTGGATTATACACGAAGACGCCCTGCCCCATGGTACATATCCAGATAAGTCCGTTGCGGGCAGTCATCATTTTCTGCACCATGCTGCTCACGACCACGCCATACTTGGTCGCCACGCTGAAGCGTGTGAACGAGTTCAGAGCGCGATGATAGATGTAGAGGCCGAAGGAGCCGCCAAACCATATATCACCGTTGTGCTCCATAAGAGAGACGATAATGTTGTTTTCAAACGTCACGTTCTCATCCACCATGTTACGATAGACCCGATTGTTGGTACCGTCGAAGCAGTTCAAGCCATTGGGAGTGCCCAGCCACAGAAATCCGTAGCTGTCGCGAAGACCGCACAGCACTGTGTTGTCTGAAAGGCCGTCCGAGGCGTTGTAGGTCTTAAATGAAAACGGTTCAGCAGCCCGTGTTACCGTAAAGCCTACAAGCAGACTTATCAGTAACATCCGATACCGGCAATACTCCATTTTAGTTTAGTTCTGTTAGGTTTGGATGAGTGAAACATTCCGGCATCTTTTACAGATACCGGAATGCTTTCAGCGTTTTTAAGATCAACTCATATTCATACCCCGGGCATCGCCGGGAGTATGCTATAGCTTTCAGCGTCTGGCGCTGAGCAGTACATTCAACTTGCCCTCGTCGATGAGTTTCATCACCAGTTCGCCGAAGAGAGAGTTCTGCCAAGCAAACCATTTACGGGTGAACTTCTCAGGATTGTCCTTATTGAACGACTCGTGCATGAAGCCTGTGCCGGCATCCGTGCGCTGAAGCGTTTCCATACACCATTTGATTTCGGCGTCGTCCTTGCTCGTGAAAGCACGCATCATGATAGACATCGGCCAAATCATGTCGTAACCGATATGCGGTCCGCCGATGCCTTCGCCAGCCTTTCCCTTGAAGAAGTAAGGATTATCCTCGCTGAGCACGAATCGGCGCGTATTCTGGTAGACAGGGTCGTTGACGTCCACATCGCCCAGGAAAGCCATTCCGAGCAAGCTGGGTACGTTGGCATCGTCCATCAGCAGCTGGTTGCCGAAGCCGTCCACCTCGAAGGCATATATCTTTCCGTACTTCGGATGATTATACACGGCATATTTCTGCAGAGCAGTCGACACCTCATCGGCCAGCGACGTGCACTCCATAGCCGTAGTCTCATCCTTGTTCACCTTGGTCAGAATCTCGGCAGCCTTACGCATGGAAGACACGGCCATGAAGTTGGAAGGAATGAGATAAAGAAACGTCGTGGCATCATCAGAAGGACGGAAGAACGAGCAGATAAGTCCTACCGGCTTCACGGGACTTCCATAGCCGTCGTTGTTCACAGTGTCGAGCTGGCGCTCGGTCTTACGCTGGAAATGGTAAGGGCCAAGTCCGTCCTTGCGCTGCTGCTCGCGGAAGGTCTTGAGAATGTTCTTCACGGCAGCTTCCCACTCCGGTCCGAAGACGGAGTCGTCGCCCGTCACCTGCCAGTAATGGTAAGCCAGGAATATGGGATAGCAGAGCGAGTCAATCTCGTACTTGCGTTCGTGCAGGTCCTTCTTCATATCGGTGAGGTCGGTATCCCAGTCACTTCCCGTCGGGCCCATGTTGAAAGCATTGGCATAAGGGTCTATGTTGATGCACTTGAGCTGGCGCAGGATGGCGCCGCGCAGCATCTTCTTCAGTTTCGGATCCTTGTTGGCCAGAGCCACATACGGGTCGAGCTGACCGGTAGAGTCGCGCAGCCACATGGCATGAATGTCGCCAGTGTAGACAAAGGTATCGTCCTTTCCGTCGTAGTGCACGGTGGTATCGAGCGTATTGGGATAGCAGTTCTCAAACATCCAGGCCAGATAAGGATTATCCTTAAGCAGCTTCTTCACTTCCTTGATTTTCTTTTCCACGGCATCGGAGACGAACAGGCGGTCGGCCTCGACCGGACGGTGCGTGGCGAGCTTGGTGTTGTCGGCCACAGCCACGGGTTTATCACTCTTCGGCAGCAGGGTGGCAGCGTTGGCACCGCTCGCAGAGAGCGTCAACAGCAAGGCTGCCCCAGCATAGTACTTGAAATTCTTTTTCATTTGATTTGTAACGTTTTTTTATATGATTCAATGGTTGACAGTCGGGCATACATTTCCACCATGGCCGCCTGATTGAGCAGCGTGCAGACAGGTTGCATGCGATTATAGTGACCGCTGAAGAGTCCCTGGTCGGAGCGGGCACGGTTCCAGGCCGTGGTCACGCTGGCTTTACAGGCCTTCAGATACAGCGGTTGATGGTCGATACGGTAGAGCTCGATGAATCCGCGCACCATGACGGCGTCGAACCACATCATTCCACCCTTGAGCAGAGGCGCGGTACTGCCGGCATTCTCGAAGAACCGGTCGTAGCAGGCCTTCGCCGTCAGCTGTGCCTGTTCCAGATAAGCCGGGTCGCCGGTTATCTTGTAGAGCAACGCCGCGGCCTGCATCATCTGACCGGAGTTATACGAATACTTATCCTTTCCGACCTGTCCGCTCAGCGACAGGTTATCGAAGTAGAGATGGTCGGCAGGATCTTCGAGCTTCGCGCGCGTCCATAGATAAAGCTCCTTGCCCGTGGCGAGATAGCTCTCCTTGCCCGTGGCCAGGTAGAGCTTGAGCGCCATGACACTGGCTGGAGCATTGGAACAGGTGTTCTTGCCCATTTTCTTCTGCTCGCACCAGTAGATGCCGCCGCCCAACTTATCGTCGCAACCGGACATCACGAACGCCCAGATTTCCTCCGCGCGCCTGAGATATTTCTCGTTATGAGTGGTCTGATAGAGATCGGCCATGTCGATGCCGAGCCAGATATTGTCATCATAATACCGATCCGACGGCGCGTCGACGTTCAGGTACGAAGCGTAGGCCGCCGGCTGGCGACGCTTGTCATAGTATTTGTCAAGTCCGAGCAGCATGATACCGTCCATGATTTTCTGCCAGTGCTTATCGCCGGTAGCCTCGCAGAGCGCGCTCACGCCACTCAGCATGGCCGAGTAGCCCCAGAGGAAAGAGCACTTGTTGTCCTTCGGTTGACGAGGATATTGCTCCATGAGCAGCGACCGGTCGGCCGTAGCCAAGTACACACGGGTGGAATCGAACGTAGCCACTGCCATCTGCACGAGCGAAGGCGCACGCGGAACCACGGTCTGTGCATACGAATTTATCGCGGAAATCAGGCAGAAGACCATCATCATCAGCCACTTTGTCTTCCTCTGGCTAGTTGCATTCATTATGATTGGTTTATAGTGTAGGCGGTTTTTAATTAAGCAAAAGTACGAAAAATAATAAGAAACTCCAAGTATATAATCGTTAAAAACACAAAAATACATTATTATAAGCCTTGATGATGCGTCCGAAGTAGAAAAAACAGTGTAACTTTGCCTTATCAAACTATTTATCAACACAATGAAAAAAACTCTCTTTCTCTTCGTGCTGCTCACGGCACAACTGGCCATCCTGGCACAGGACAAATACGTTTTAGATAAAAACATCGCCTACGTATCCGCGCAGGACACCTCGGCCTACCGCCGGGAATGCTGCAAACTGGATGTCTACCATCCGAAAGGACAGAAAGGGTTCAAGACGCTCGTCTGGTTTCACGGCGGCGGTCTGGAGGGCGGCAGCAAGGAGATACGCAACGAACTGAAAGATGCGGGCTTCGCCATCGTGGCCCCCGACTACCGGCTGTTTCCCCGTTGCAAATGTCCCGACTACATCCGCGACGCCGCAGCAGCCGTGGCCTGGGCGTTCAAGCATATCGCCGAGTATGGCGGCGACGCCTCGCAAATCTACGTGGGTGGCCATTCTGCCGGCGGCTACCTCACCCTGATGCTGGCTCTTGACAAGGGTTATCTGGCTGCCGAGGGCGTAGACGCCGACGCCGTGAAGGCCTATTTTCCAGTGAGCGGACAGTGCGCCACCCACTATACCATCCGCAAGGAGCGCCACATCTCCTACGAGCTGCCCATCGTAGACCGGTACGCTCCACTCAACAACGCCCGCAAACTGGGCACGAAGCTCTACCTCTTCACCGGCGACCGCAACCTGGAGCAGATGGCCCGCTATCAGGAGAACCTCTATTTAAAAGCTATTCTCGAGGGTATCGGCAACCCTGCTATCCCTATTTACGAGTTTCAGGGATTCGACCACAACACCAGTCTGGGACCCGCCTGCCTGCTCATCAGGAAGTTGATGGGCAAATAGACCTGTCGGCAACTTATCAATGGTAACACCATGTCGCTAACATCCGGTCGCGAGCAGGTGACTTTCGCTATCGGAAAAAGAGCGTTTCGACTTACGGGAACAGACCTTTTATTTTTTAGAAAAATCTTTACAAACACCTCAAAATCCAGGCCCACTTTTCAAAAAACTTTTCCCTCGGCCCGAAATACGCGGGTTATGGGGCTCTTTGGTAAAGTGCTGATAATCAGAGGAAACTGTCATTTATAAATTTTCGGGCATTCTTTTATTGGTCTAAACCTACAGATAATTGTTCTATTTCTTACCATTTTGGTCTCCAAGAGGTGGCCTTTGACCTTTCAAGAGGTATCCTTTGGCACGCTCAAAGGCCTCCTTTGACCTCCTCAAAGGCCACCTTTCGCAAAACCGAAGGTAAAAAACGGCGATTTTCAACTGTAATTTATCCAAAGTCAACGCTAGAATGAAAATTTCCAGAGGGCGTTTTTTAGTAATATATTTTGACAGAATCAAGGGCTTCACAAGGCCGTTTTCAAAGTCAGAAAGAGGAATATGGAGAGTGGCCGGGGCCGGGGCAGCCATCGGAGCAGTTAAAGCATGCGGATGCACCGGACCGGTAAAAACCGCAACACGGCAACGGGAAACCGTCGCCGGGAAGCAGAGCCGAGCGAACGGAGGGCCCGGCCCTATTTCTCAGTAATTTGTTAAATATTGCGTCGCAAACAAGGGTTTTTGTCGTTTTTTTAGTAACTTTGCATTCGTATGCGCACCTACGCGAGCGCAAGCACAACTGAGATAAAGCATGAAAGTAATTGATCTGATCAACGACCATACCGGAAAACGTCGATTCTCCTTTGAAGTTCTGCCGCCCTTGAAGGGCAACGGAACAAGCAACCTATTCTCTACCATCGACAAGCTGAAGGAGTTTGCCCCGCTCTACATCAACATTACGACACATCATAGCGAATACGTGTACAAGGAGCTGAACAACGGACAGTTTGAAAGGCAGTGCATACGGCGCCGCCCGGGCACCATTGCCATTGCCGCGGCCATACAGAACAAGTACCACATTCCCGTCATGCCACACGTCATCTGTAGCGGTGTCTCGCGCGAGGACATCGAGTACGAGTTGCTCGACCTTCAGTTTCTGGGCATCGACAACCTTCTCCTGCTACGTGGCGACAAGGCCAAAGACGACCGCACATTTACGCCGACGGCCGGCGGGCATAGCCATACCACGGAGCTCATCGGACAGGTAAACCGCTTCAACGAGGGGGGCTTCATCGACGGTACACCCATCCGACATCCGGGAACACCGTTCACCTACGGCGTGGCCTGCTATCCGGAGAAACACGAGGAAGCGCCCAATCTGGAGATGGACATGCGATATCTGAAAGAGAAACAGGACATGGGAGCGCAGTATGCCATCACGCAGCTCTTCTACGACAACCGGAAATACTTCGACTTCGTGGACAAGGCGCGCACCATGGATATCACCATTCCCATCATTCCGGGCATCAAGCCGCTGGCAAAGCTGTCGCAGCTCACCGTCGTCCCGCGCACATTCCATTGCGACCTTCCACAAGAACTGGCCCGGGACATCGTAAAGTGCAAGACCGATGAGGACGCCAGGGCACTCGGCATCGAATGGGGCACAAGACAATGCCAGGAACTCTACGGCGCTGGCGTGGGCACCATTCACTTCTATACGGTTTCGGCCGTGGACAGCGTGTGCGAGATTGCACGCCGGCTCTTATCATGACAAGACCGTTCTGCAAGCCCTCCGCTCCTCAAAAACAGACGCGGGGACTCAGTAGACAAAACGATATACAAACAAGACAAGATGAAGTTTGACAAGGTAATAGGACAGCGCGAAGCGAAACAACGGCTGCTGCAACTGGTGCAGGAGGGCCGTCTGCCCCATGCGCTTATGCTCTGCGGACCGCAAGGCAGCGGAAAGATGGCGCTGACCATGGCCTTTGCCTCTTATCTGCTCGGCGAGCGCAACGGCGACGAGTCGGTACTCTCCTCCCCTCAGGCCATCGCCAATGCCGAGGCCATGCTCCGCAAGTGGGAACATCCCGACCTGCACTTCACCTATCCGGTCATCCGCCCCGCGGGAACATCGAGCGACCATAAGATGGTGAGCGACGACTTCACACGCGAGTGGCACGAACTGATCAGCCACGGCCCCTACTTCACGATGGACCAATGGCTGGACGCTATGAAGGCTACCAACCAGCAAGCCGTGATCTACGCTAGCGAGAGCGACGACCTCACCCGGAAGCTCAGTCTGAAATCAAGTCAGGGCGGCTATAAGATAAGCCTCGTCTGGCTGCCGGAACGAATGAATGCGGAATGTGCCAACAAGTTGCTCAAACTACTCGAAGAACCTCCCACGCAGACCGTTTTCCTGCTGGTATGCGAGGAACCTGAACGGCTTCTGGAGACCATCCGCAGTCGCACACAACGCATCGACGTGAAGCGCATCGCCGACGACGACATCGAGCAGGCGCTCACAGAGCGTCGCGGACTGGACACCGACGTGGCACACCGCATCTCGCACGTGGCCAACGGCAACTGGCTGAAAGCGCTCGAAGAACTTGACACAGACAATGGAAACCGGCAGTTCTTCGATATGTTCGTCAAGCTCATGCGCCTGGCTTACGCCCGCGACGTGCGTGAACTGAAAAAATGGACGGAGGTAATAGCCGGTTACGGACGGGAGAAGCAGTGCCGAATGCTCTCCTACTTCAGTCAGATGATTCGCGAAAACTTCGTGTACAACTTCCATCAGCCGGAGCTCTGCTACATGACGCAAGAGGAGGATAACTTCTCCAGCAAGTTCGCCCGATTCATCAACGAGGCTAACGTCATCGAGATATCCGAGCTGCTGACCAAGACGCAGCGCGACATCCACCAGAACGCCAATGCCAAAATCGTGTTCTACGACATGGCGCTGCAAATGATTGTGCTGATATTAAGGAAATGACGACAGAAGAATAAATATCAATTAGAATAACCGTCGAACTGTTCATGCGGAAAGGTAGCAGGGGGCTCTGACGACCTCCGCCCGACTCATGGCATTCGACATACAACATAAATAGATTATGGATTACAAAGACATGAAATTCAAAATATCACGCGACTGCGACCGAGGCCTCTGCAAAGGGGGCTGCGGACGGCAGAACAAACAGCTCAACACCTACGACTGGCTGGCAGATATCCCTGGAAACAAAGAGAGCACCGACCTCGTAGAGGTTCAGTTTAAGAATACGCGCAAAGGCTATTACCAAAACGTGAACAATCTGGAGCTGAAGAAGGGCGACATTGTAGCCGTAGAGGCCAGTCCCGGCCACGACATCGGCGTGGTGACGCTGACGGGCCAGCTGGTGAAACTGCAAATACAGAAAGCCAACCTGAAGTCGGCTGACGACATCAAGCGCATCTACCGCATCGCCAAGCAGGTGGACATCGACAAGTACAAAGAGGCCAAGAGCCACGAGTACGACACCATGATACAGAGCCGGCAGATAGCCAAGGATTTGGGACTGCAGATGAAAATCGGCGACGTGGAATACCAGGGCGACGACAATAAAGCCATCTTCTACTATATCGCCGACGAGCGTGTAGACTTCCGACAGCTCATCAAGGTGCTGGCCGACACGTTCCACGTGCGCATCGAGATGAAACAAATCGGTGCCCGCCAGGAAGCCGGACGCACCGGCGGAACGGGCCCGTGTGGACGCGAACTCTGCTGCGCGACATGGATGACGAACTTCGTGAGCGTGAGCACCAATGCGGCCCGCTTCCAGGATATTTCCCTGAACCCGCAGAAACTCGCCGGTATGTGTGCCAAACTGAAGTGCTGTCTCAACTATGAAGTTGACGACTACATTGAAGCCAGCAAGGAACTGCCCAGCAAAGAGGTAACTCTGCAGACGAAGGACAACGATTATTACTTGTTCAAGGTCGACATCCTATCCGGTCAGACCACTTACTCTACCAGCAAGACGATACCTGCCAATCTGGAGACCATCAGTGCTGCACGTGCCCGCGAAATTATCGAGTTGAACAAGGCT
>OCVT010001308.1_pt1 | contig 10705 bp, 9 predicted proteins | sample 1539111 | NCBI WGS metagenome assembly OCVT01 (sample SAMEA3991482, study PRJEB22521) | metagenome | biome: anthropogenic terrestrial biome; feature: sewage plant; material: raw primary sludge | place: Sweden | collected 2012-09-26 | reverse complement strand
TATTTCAATGCAACATTTCCTATTGCTTTTCCTTATAAAGATAATGTAAATTATCTAATGACCAGCTTTGGTAAAACAACTGCTGATTTTAAAGGAGACTGTGCTGTAGGTGTTAATTGTGGTCCTTCCATTTATAATATGACGCTTAGAAAGTGGAATAATAACCTTCTTGTGAATGATGCTGTCCCTACAGCTTCTACTTTTAATGCGGGAGATTATTATCTTTTAAATCTTCGTAATGCTGATATGATGGCTGCTATGGTTGGTAAAATTGGTTACAAAGGTACACCTTCGCCAGGCGCGTATAGTGCTACAGCTAAAGGAGTTATAAATGGTTCTACTGAATCTGCTTTTTCTAATTTACAATACAATACTTGGAAAGAGTATGTTAATCAGTATAACGAAAAGTATAAGACTTATTTAGGTGATGTGAATACAACCAGTTTAACTTATGCTAAAAACACGTATAGATTTGGTAATCCTTACACCTCTAACCTAGATTTAAGTGCTTTTGATGGAGCTAATGCTTGGTTATATATTAAGAATAATAGTGGTAATAGAACTATAAAGCAAGCTACTGATGCTCAAATGATTAAAGATTTTTATGTTACCAAAAGGACTTCGTCTTATCGTATTACATGGAATCCAGTAACGGGATCAGAAGATAATAACACTTCTGGGTCTTCTACTTATCATAAAGCAATGTATGATGGGACACAATGGTCAGGTGATCCGCAAGCATTATTGATTAGACCTTTAGAAACGTTTAATTTAAATTTTGCAATGATTAATCCAACAAATTTAGGAGGTACAAGAATCTTAGATGTTGAGGTGAAATTTAATGATAATCATAAGACCTATAGTTATAGCCCAAGTGGTAGTTTAGGTACAACTCCTATACCTTATGGAAGAGTTGCTGCAAGTTCATTAAGAACAGAATCGACAAGCCAAAAATTAGCATCAAATACTTATAATTTTTATCAAGCGGGGATTTTCTTAGTTAATAATGATAAAATTTTGGGTTCTCCTACATTCTTAGTGGGTACTAATTACAATACAGAATCAGCTACCACTAGTACTAATACAAATAATATCTATGCTTTCGGGATAAAGCCAGATGCTTCTGTTGCTTATGATAGTAAGAAAGATATTAATACTTTTAATTCCAATACATACGTTGGTAAACCAATGGGTATAGGATTTAATAATCTTGTTGTAGGAAATGAATACGAACTTAGATTTAATCTTTATGAAGGTTCTATATTCAATGAAGTTAAAGATTTATCTACAGACAAGTTTTATTTGCTAGATAAAGAGGTAAATAAAGTTACTGAAATAGCAGCTGATAAATCATATAAATTTACAGTTTCTAATAGTAATTATAACACAAGATTTGAAGTGTATTGGAAATCTTATTCTCCATCAGGAACTTTAGGCACTGTTGCTGCAGAAAACAACAGTAAATCAACTTTTGTGTATTATGATAATGGTTCTAACAAAGTTAGATTTGAAAAATCAGGTAAAGCAGATTTACAAATTTATGAAATGGGAGGAAAACTAATTAGTGATTTCCCTAATGTATCTACTAATAATGATTTTGATCTAATACTTGAAAACAACAAAGTTTATATAATTGTAGTTAAGTATAGTGATGGAATTGTTAGAACTTTAAAAACTATTAAATAAATAGTAAAATGAAGAATTTAATTAACAATTTTAAATATAGGTTATCTTTTCTATTTGTTTTAGCTGTAAATGTACTTGTATTTAGTGAATTTGAAGGAGGTGACCCACCACCACCAGAAGGAGATGGATCTCCAGCTTCTCCGATAGATGATTATATCATTTATCTAGCTATTGTAGGTTTGTTTGTAATTTATTATACATATAAAAAATCAAATAGATTAGTGAAAAATTAATCAAAAAAACTCACAAGAAATTGTGAGTTTTTTTATCTTTATACTATGAAAAATATTATAGTACTTTCTTTGTTATTTGTTGCTGCTTTTTTTAAAGCACAATTCTCAGTTAATGTAAAAGCACCAAGTGATTTTAATGCATCTGAAGCTTATTTATATAAATTAAATGGCTCTAAAGATTTAATAATTGACAAAGCAATTAAGAAAAATAATGCATGGGATTTTAATGTGAAAGAAAAATATGAAGGAATGATGAAGATTTTCTTTCCTGAAGCTAATTCTTCTGTTTCTTTTGTCACAGAAAATAGTAATGTTTCTCTTAGTTTTACCTCGAAAAATGGAAAAGTAGCAAAAACAGATTATTTAGATGATGTAAATAAAATTTTTTACGGTTTGCAAGATCAGCAAAAAAAGAAAGAACAGATTCTCCCTGCTCTTTATCAGATTGTAACATTCTACAGAGAAGACTCTCCTTTTGGTAAAGCCCTTAATGATGAAATAAACAATCTTAATTCACCAATACAATATAATAAATCGGAGCATACCTTTATAGATTATTATGTAAATAATTACAGTAAGTTTTTGTCTGAGACCGCAGGTGTGAAATCTCCAAAAAATGATGATATTATTAATTTTTTGAATACTTCAAATAATTTTCTTGAAACGTCATCTCTTTTAAGACCTATCTTGATTAGTTTTTTGAGCAATTCTAATAAAGCTTCTTTAAATGTAGAAACAGATAAATTGTTAAAAACTGTGAATATTGAAACGCCAAGAGGTCAAACAGTATTATCTGAATTGATTGATATTTTTGATGTATATAGTTTGAAAGATTTAAAAACTAAATATTTAGCAGAGGCTAAAGCTCTGAAATGTACCATAAATGAAAGATTGTCGGGTACAATAAAATCTAATGACAATACTGCCATTGGTGCAGTAATTCCTAACTATAAATTTTTGTCACCTCTTAATACTAAAGCAAAATCACTTCATGAAGTGAAAGCTGATAAAAAAGTTTTAATATTTTGGGCATCTACTTGTCCTCATTGCGAGAAAGAGATAGGCGAGATGATGACAAAATATGCAGAATTGAAATCAAAAAATATAGAGGTTGTTGGTTTTTCTTTAGATACAGATAAGACTGCTTATGCTGATAAAGTGAAACTTCTGCCTTGGATTAATGATACGGAATTAAAAGGATGGTATAGTAGTTATGTAGAAACGTATAACATCCACGCCACTCCTACCTTCTATGTGGTAGATGCATCTAATAAGATTGTAGCTACACCAGATAATTTTCTTGAAGTTTTAAATTTTCTTGGTTTAAAATAATTTGCAGAGAATAAAAATATTCATATATTTGCACCACCAAAAAATGGCGAGGTAGCTCAGGTGGTTAGAGCGTTGGATTCATAACCCAAAGGTCACGGGTTCAAATCCCGTCTTCGCTACTAAAAAGGATAACAAATTTTGTTATCCTTTTTTTATTTATAGATTTTATACATCTGTTTAATAAGTTTTTTTAAGATAAAAGACTAATTATTAATAAAATAAGTAATTATATGACAAAAATGGGTGAAAAAATGTTCGAAAATATTTTGTTAATTGATAAATATGCAGTACTTTTACACCGCTTTCAATGAGCACCTGCTCATAAGGCAATAAATTTTTTTTCATCATTTGTGTTTTTAGAATCACATCGTAAGATGTGATTCTTTTATTTTATACAAATGTCTAGTTTTCGTATCTTAATAGTAATTCTACAAAGTAACTATAGGTAATGCTACCATCTTGTTGGTTCGATTTTAGAAACAAATCATTGGTGTAATAGAAGAGATTGTTTACCCAAGTTTGATGCTTTTCAAAAAATACTTTATTGTATTCTAAATCTCTTTTTACACCATGAGAAAGCAATAATTTAGTTTGTCTTACATATTCTGGGTCTTTTTCTAATAATGAATTAAGTAGTGATTTTAGAATATATAAATTAGCGCTGTATTCAAGCTCTGGGTTTTTAGACTGTTTACAGATGAGATAAGCTATGAAATTTGCTTCCTGTTCTTTCGCAATGCCTAATTGATGTGCACTTTCATGGGCTAAAGTAAATGGAAGATAAGCAGACGGTAAATTGCTGTTAAATTGCGCTTCGGATGTAAAAGGATTGTAATATCCTAAAATCCCAGTATAATTGAAGTATTTGCCAAATAAAGTAGGCTTAAAATTGTCTATTAGTGTATATTTTTTGTTTAGAAATAATTTAGGTATTTTTTTTTGACCTTTTAAGACGTCGTTCTTTGTGTCGTAAATATTATTTAGTACAAAGACTCCATTTTTATTTTCAGGAACCTTTTTTCTGGTGTTATTGCACTCATAAACGTACTTTATCACTGCTTTTTTTACAGTTTCTTCTGTTATGTTTTTCGATGGTAATTTTTCGATAAGGGGTTTTTGAAAATATAGCAATCCCCAAAATATTTGATATAAAAAATAAAAAATATTTACAATAATTAATATTTTAATTAAGTATTTTTTTCTAGAAATCTTTTTTATCATCTTAAAAAGACAAAACAAAAGATATGAAATTAAAAAAATATAAATAGTATCTCCTACAGAAAATGGAAATTTTGAGAATAAGCTTTGATGGTAATTTTTCTTTATTTCAAAAATGTTATTGGCAAGCTCTACTCCAAAATTTGTTTTTGAGAGAAGATAGAATAAAAGAATTTGGGCAAACAAAATGCCTGCCCAATATCTAGTTTTATGTTTTAAAATTCTGTAATTTACCATACTAATGCACTTGCACCTAATATTGCAGCGTCTGCTTCATTCAGTGTGCTAAATAGTATCTTAACCTGATTTTTAAATACCTGTAACAAGTTATCTTCCATCGCTTGTCTTGTAGGTTTCATGATTAAATCTCCTGCTTTTGTTAAACCTCCAAATAAAACGATGGCCTCTGGTGCAGAGAAATGTACAAATGTTGCAAGCGCTTCTCCTAAAATTTGACCTGTGAATTCAAAAACTTCATTGGCCAGAACATCGCCTTGTTCTGCACATTTGAAAACCGTTTCACTTGTAAGTTCATCTATAGTATAGCTAGATAGAAGGCTATTGATATCCGGATTAGCCTGAAGAAATTCTATAGCAGTATCTCTTACTCCAGTAGCCGAAGCGTAAGATTCTAAAGAACCACAAAGGCCAGTTCCTTGGTGTAAACGTCCTCCGTTTCTTACAATTACGTGACCAAGTTCTCCTGCAAAACCATTATATCCAAGTACAATTTTTCCGTCAATAATTACACCGCTACCAACACCAGTTCCTAATGTGATGGTGATAAAGTTTTTCATTCCTTTGGCAATTCCATATTGCATTTCTCCTACAGCAGCAGCATTGGCATCATTGGTAAGTTTAGTTTGGATTTTAAACTTTTCTTCCATGATATCTGCCATAGGAATAATTCCTTTCCATTTTAGATTGGCAGCATACTCTATAGTACCTTGATAATAGTTCGCATTTGGAGCGCCCATTCCTATTCCTACAAACGCTTCAGGACCTCCGTACTGATCAATCATCGGTTGAAGTTTTTCTGCTAAAACTTCTATAAAACCTTCTACATTTTCTTTTTCGTTGGTTTTAATTCTGTCTTGAATTAAAATTTCTCCATTTTTGTTTACAACACCAAATTTAGTGTTAGTACCGCCTACATCGATACCAATTGCATATTTTTCAGCCATTTTAATCTACTTTTATATCTGTATTTACGTTTTTACAACCTACGAGTGCATAGAATAAGATAAATCCTAAGCCAGCTACTACTACCCAATAACTACTAGGGTAACTACCCGTGGAATCTACAACTGCTGCTTGAATAATTGGGATAATACCACCACCAACTACCATTGTCATAAAGAAACCAGAACCTGCTGCGGTATATTTTCCTAATCCTTGAGTGGCTAAATTAAAAATCCCTGGCCACATTACAGATAAACATAATCCACAAAGTATTAAGAATAAAATACTTAGAGGGACTGATGCCATGTCAAACCCTGAACCTGTAAATGCTGGCATAGAAACCGTAGTGCTAGTTCCTAGAAATATGGATAAAATTACAAATAAAATTGCAACTGAAGACACGGTTGTTAGCATTTGTTTAGCGGTAAATTTTTTACCTAAAAACCCTCCGGATAAACGGCCAACAAGCATTAACAACCAATAAGTTCCTACGATAGAACCAGCAATTCCTTTTTCAACTCCTAAAGCTTCTATTAAATAATTTAATGTAGTGTTTGAGATAGATACTTCTACACCAACATAGAAAAATATGGCTACCATTCCTAAAATAAAATGTCTGAAAGAAAGTGGGCTATGGGTATTTTTTTCGGTGCTTGTAGCTGTAATGTGCGGTTCAGGAATTTCTACCATCATTAAAACTACAAATACTAAAGCGAAAATCCCCATTGCTAAATATAATAATGGATTGGTGTCTGAAATTTGTGGGCTTGCAATGTTACCTACCACTAATCCACCAAGTACTGGTGCTAAAAATCCACCAAAAGAATTTAAAGCGCCTCCAAAGTTTAAACGTGAATTGGCTCCTTCTGAACTTCCTAAAACCGTAAGCATTGGGTTTACAACTGCATTTAGAATACACATAGAAAATCCTGAAATAAATGCACCGAATAAATAAACGGGAAACGAACCGGCTTTACCAGCCAAAAATAAAATGAGTACTCCTACAAAACCTGCAATTAAAGCAGTAAGTGCTGATTTTTTGTAACCAATTTTTTCAAGCATTTTGCCTGCAGGAATTCCCATAAAGAAATAAGCTAAAAAAACAGCTAAGTTTGCTAGTTGAGCTTGCCATCCAGCTAAGCTAAATTGATCTTTTAAGATTCCTGCCATTGGATTTTGAAGTCCTGTGACAAAAGAAATGATGAAAAAGAGTAAAAACATCATTGCAATAGGCAAAGCATAACTTTGCGTTTTCTGTGTAGTGCTCATATTTATTTGTTTTTAATTTGTTTAGTAAGCAAATGTATTATTATTTTCTCAAAATGACATAATAATGTTTTTAATTATTTTCGAGCGTAAATTTAATAAGATTATGTGAAACTTCTTTTAATTCTTGTATGTTTTTTGTTGGTTCTATGATGTCATTCATAAAAATTCTAACTTTTCCGGGATGTCCTTGTCCGTTATTGAAAGGGAACATTTCCTTTAAACCTACAAATGTAAACACTGCAATAGGAGATTGGTGTTCTCTAGATAGAATAAAAGCACCGTCTTTAAATGGGGCTAATAGTACAGATGTATCATCTGGCACACCACCTTCAGGAAATATTACAATGCTGTCTCCTTCTGCCATTCTTTCGGCGCATCTTTTATATACTTCGGCTCGGCTTCTGGCAGAACTTCTATCTACCATTACACAAATTCTTTTATAGATTGTACCAAAAATAGGGATTTTCACCAATTCTTTCTTCCCTACAAAACAAATAGGATGTTTTGGAAACAAAATTACAGGAAGCATAATGTCCATAATAGAAGTATGATTGGCGATAATTACATATTGCTGGTCTTTGTCTATTTTTTTATCGGTAAGCTTTATTAATTCATATCTGAATCCCATTCCGTAGAAAATTCCCTTGCACCATAATCTCACAAAAAAATAGGCATATTTGTAATGCTCTTTTCTAAATGATAAAATATATACAGGAACAAAAAATATAATGAGCAGAATACCAGCTATGATAATCATCCATCCGCGCCATAAATAATTAAGTAGCTTCGTCATTTTTTAGCCGTTAAAAATTACATTTTTCTTTACAGAATAATTGAGAATAGAAACCAATATAATAGCAGATATTTTGCTAATCATTTCTGGGCTTATGGTATAGATTGATAAGTCTAAATTGTCTTTAAAAATGTATCGAAAGAAAATCTGGAAAAATAGTAAACTTAATAGAGTAGATAAAAAAGAAATAAACATAAAGTAGGCAAACTCTTTTTTCTTAGAATGCTTGCCTCTTTCAAAAACAAACCAGATACTCAGGAAATAATTAAAAATAATACCACAAAAAGTTGAGAATATATTACTTAGAGGAAAGTGTATTCCATGAAAATCTTTCTCAGAAGTAAACAGATTAGGAATATATACACTAAATAACTTGAAGCTGCCAATTTCTACAATTGCGCTAAGACCTCCTGCGATAATGAAAAACAGAACTTGTTTTTGTTTTAATAAAAGTTGTTTCATAAAATTTCTAACCCACAAATTTAAACTTAAATGTTAAAGTTTGATAAAAACTAATAAAAAATTTTTTTGTTTCGAAAATTTGTATAATTTAGTTAACATAAAATATTAATAGAAACGCATAGTAAAAAACTCATTTTCATAGAAATATGGAAGTGTTTTTTTATCTAAAAAACATCACAAAATACCACAATTATTTTCTTAAACACCAAAAAAAATAATAATGAAAACTCCAAGATCTTACAGGAAATTTCAATTTCAACAAGATAAAATTAGAAATCTTGAAGAGAAGAGTCCTCGTTTTAAAAGAATTTATACCGAGTTCGAAAACCTCTCAGACGAAATTTGGGATATAGAAACAGGAGACAGAGATTCCGTACCAGATGATTTTATGATGGCACTTCAGTTACAAACTAATTTTCTAGAAGACGAGATAGACAACTGGCTTAGTCTAAAAGATGAAGAAATCGTAGAGTAATTTGAAGAAAATTCCTATTTTCGCAGGATAAACATTCTTATAGTATGATTGCAATTGTTGATGGTGGTTCTACGAAATGTGATTGGGTAATTCTGGAAAATTCTGGAAAAATTTCTCAAAAAACCGAAAGCATCGGTTTTAATCCTAATATTATAAATGCCGACCTTATTCCTCAGGAAATCGAAAAAAATCCGCATTTATTTCTTATCAAAAACCAATTAGATTATATTTATTTTTATGGTTCTGGTTGCGGAACCGTAGAAAACGCTTTGCTTGTAGAGACACAATTGCAAAAAGTTTTTCCGTATGCTAAAGTAACTGTAAAAGAAGATCTTACCGCAGCTGCTTATGCTGCGTATAATGGTAAACCTGCCATAGTTTGTATTCTAGGAACGGGGTCTAATTCTTGTTATTTTGATGGAGAATCCATCAGAAGAGATTTACCATCACTTGGTTTTTTAATTGGTGACGAAGGCAGTGGTAGCGCTCTCGGAAAGCATTTAGTAAGAAGATTTTTTATGAAAAAACTACCTCAAGACCTTCACCAAGAATTTGTAGAAACATATCATTTGACCATAGAAGATGCTATTAAAAATATGTATCACAATCCTCGTGCTAATGCTTATTTAGCAGAGTTTAATAAATTTGTAGTTCAAAGAAAACAACATCCGTATTTTCAAAATATGGTTTTTGATGAGATGAAGAATTTTTTTGAGTATCAAGTTTTACCTTACGAAGAAGCCAGAGAAGCAGAAATTAATTTCATAGGTTCTATTGCTTATTATTATGAAGATGTACTAAGAGCAGCAGCAGCAGAACTTAATCTAACCGTAGGTCATATTGTTCAAAAACCAATAGAAAGTCTAGTAGAATACCACAAAAAATATATTTTCAACCAATTATAATATTTCCCAAACAATAATTTTTTAAAATTATGTCTAACAAAATGCATAGAGATCAAGAACAGTTTAGACAAGCTGCCCTTGATTATCATAAATCAGAACCAAAAGGCAAAATAGAGGTTATTCCTTCTAAACCACATTCATCTCAGAGAGATTTATCTTTGGCTTATTCACCAGGAGTAGCAGAACCTTGCTTAGAAATCGAAAAAAATCCAAAAACAGTCTATGAATATACATCTAAAGGTAATTTAGTAGCCGTAATTTCAAACGGAACGGCAGTTCTAGGATTGGGTGATATAGGTGCTGAGGCTTCTAAACCTGTAATGGAAGGTAAAGGTCTATTGTTTAAAATCTTTGCAGATATCAATGTTTTTGATATTGAAATTAACGAAAAAGACCCAGATAAATTTATAGAAATTGTAAAGGGAATTGCTCCTACTTTTGGCGGAATTAATCTGGAAGATATTAAAGCACCAGAAGCTTTTTACATAGAACAGAGATTAAAAGAAGACCTAGATATACCTTTAATGCACGATGACCAACATGGTACTGCAATTATTTCGGCGGCAGCTCTTATTAATGCTTTGGAATTAGCAGGTAAGAAAATAGAAGAAGTAAAAATGGTGGTGAACGGTGCAGGAGCAGCAGCTATTGCTTGTACCAAATTATATGTCGAGCTTGGTCTTAGCAAAGAAAATGTACTGATGTGTGATTCTAAGGGCGTAATCAATCATAAGAGAGAAAACCTAACTCCAGAAAAAATTGATTTTATTGCTCATACCGAAATCGAAACGCTAGAAGATGCTTTGAAGGGAGCTGATGTTTTTGTAGGTCTTTCTAAAGGAAATGTAATGACGGCGGAAATGTTGCAATCTATGGCAGATAATCCTTTGGTTTTTGCGCTGGCAAATCCTACTCCAGAAATTGATTATAATCTGGCAGTTTCTGTGAGAGAAGATGTAATTATGGCAACTGGTAGAAGTGATTTTCCTAATCAGGTAAATAATGTGCTAGGTTTTCCATACATTTTCCGTGGTGCATTAGATGTACAAGCTTCTGGAATTAATGAAGAAATGAAATTAGCCGCAGTTCGTGCCATCGCAGATTTAGCCAAAGAACCCGTTCCAGAAATGGTGAAACTTGCTTATAATGT
>OCVT010001305.1_pt1 | contig 10710 bp, 3 predicted proteins | sample 1539111 | NCBI WGS metagenome assembly OCVT01 (sample SAMEA3991482, study PRJEB22521) | metagenome | biome: anthropogenic terrestrial biome; feature: sewage plant; material: raw primary sludge | place: Sweden | collected 2012-09-26 | reverse complement strand
GACCTGCTTGCTTCCCCTTCAAGTCTCTCCTGATTTATCAGTTCCTCTTTATATTTTTCATGCACTTCATCGGCCTCTTGGACACCCAACATCTTAGCAAATAAATCACCATCAAACTCATCCGATGTCATTTTATTAGCGATACCTGTGCTTTCCTGGGTTTCATACATGGGCACCGCAAAGGATTGCATCTGCCTCTTGTTCTCTTCTTTCAAGTTTTCGACTTCGTGAATTTCTAGAGAAGATGCAAACCCGACTTGTTTCTTTTTCTGCTTTTTGTCTGAATTCTCAGCAAAAGAAGACTTTTTCAAAATAGGTTTTAATGATTTATTAACGTCACCTTCTTCCCTCTCATGATCTTGGGATTGCTTTTGTGCGCGTAGGCGTTGAATTTGTTGTAAAAATGAGGACTGCGCTTCAAAGCCAGGTATAATAGAATGATTTAGATACTCTTCTTCATCTTCGTCCTCGTCATCCTCTTCATAGTTATATTCATTGACTTTGAAATTGGAGTTTTCGAACGCATCATAATCATAATTTATTTCATCAGTTTCAATATAGCCGTCCTCCAATTCATCTTGTTGGTCCATCTGTTGGACCAAGTCGGCAAATGTATACACGTTTTCTGTATCTACTTTAGATGGCTGCACTTTTTTCTTTACTTCATCGTTCCTTTTCAATAACTTTCCTTTCAAGTTTTCTTCGAATGACTTTGATTTCTTCTCCTTTGCTAATCCTTTCTCCTTTGGACCGACTGCAGGTGTCTGTTCTTTTTTGGAATTCGATTGTGATGGTTGCTTTGTTGTAGGGGTAACGGAACTACTTATGACATTTCCCTCGTCATCTAATTCTTCTCTAATCTCCATAGAGGGCAGAAAATCTTCGTCGTTGTTCGCTTCGTCTTCTTCAATTCCATTTCCGTCCTCCATGTGATTCAAGTTGTCTAAGGTCTTTTTAGCCTCTTCGATCTTCAGGTTAAATTGCTCAATGGCGTCCTCCATTAGTTTTAATTTATCATCAACAAACGTGATGGCCTCCTCTTTGGTCTTTTCAACGTAATACTCATAGCCTAGACTTAGATATATCTTACTCGTAGAAATTATGATATCACCAAACACCATCCCTTGGCCTTCGCCTTCTTCTTCGCCATCACCATTGTCATTGATAAATCTAACCAGTCGGCTTCTGATATCTATATAGTGCTCTCTTTGTTCCGAAAGAAAGTTTCTCTTATCTTGCAGATTTTTCAACGTACTTTCTACGCTGGCCGCTAACAAATCCATGGCTATTACAGTCTGAGGATACCTGTTTACTATAAAATTCTACAGAATATTCATACAACACTCTCTGTTAAAACCTTTAAGAGCAGCTCATCGCCTATCCTCCAAGGATAAATTTCAAAACACCCAAACATTAGGGTTACCCGTATATCGCTACTTCTTCCCATACTCGCTCACCATAGTTAGCACCCCATACCGCAGGAGTAAGCGAGAAACCAAGGAATAGAGGAAAAAAATTTTCTCCGTCGGCCGCGGGTGGCAAAAGCACGATCCGACCACAAAATTGTACTATTACATATCACATGGTATAGCATACAAGCAATACCTGTAAGAGGTTACTACACAAAAGCAAAAAAGTTTGCAAAAATCAGCCAAAACTGTGCTCGTATTCTGGTGGTCATTAGACACTCGCAATATTATTACACCACATCGCGTTCCTCTGAGCTGCTATAATAAAATAAACGCTATCTATTTTTGACTCCTCTTTTTGCCACCCTCGCCTTCCTTTTGTCCATATTCTCACATTGTACGGCAACTGCGGACTTCAGGTCAACATAAATAAAAATTGCACACGATAGGGTAACATTATAGTCACGTGCTTATAAAAACATTGTAATAACATTAGCAAATAACGATAATAACGATGCCGACACCTTCAAACGCTATAGAGATCAATGACGGTTCGCATAAATCTGGTAGAAGCACTAGGCGGTCTGGATCTAGGAGTGCGCACGATGACGGTCTAGATTCATTCTCAAAAGGCGATTCAGGTGCTGGAGCCAGTGCTGGTAGCAGTAATAGTCGATTTAGACATCGAAAAATATCTGTGAAGCAACATCTTAAGATATATCTGCCTAACGATCTGAAACACCTGGATAAAGATGAATTGCAACAGAGAGAGGTGGTTGAGATCGAAACTGGTGTAGAAAAAAATGAAGAAAAGGAGGTCCATTTGCATCGAATATTACAAATGGGTTCTGGTCATACAAAGCACAAAGACTATATTCCGACCCCGGATGCTTCTATGACTTGGAATGAATATGATAAGTTTTATACGGGCAGTTTCCAGGAGACCACCAGCTACATCAAATTTTCTGCCACTGTGGAGGATTGCTGTGGTACCAACTACAATATGGATGAAAGAGATGAGACCTTTTTAAATGAACAAGTCAACAAAGGTTCATCAGACATTTTAACTGAAGACGAATTTGAAATACTTTGTTCCAGTTTTGAACATGCTGTTCACGAGCGTCAACCATTCTTGAGTATGGATCCGGAAAGTATACTTTCTTTTGAAGAATTGAAGCCCACATTAATAAAATCAGATATGGCTGATTTCAATCTAAGAAACCAGCTGAATCATGAAATAAATTCTCATAAAACACATTTTATCACACAATTCGACCCCGTATCTCAAATGAATACGAGACCTTTAATTCAGCTGATAGAGAAGTTCGGCTCTAAAATTTATGATTATTGGAGAGAAAGAAAAATTGAAGTTAACGGGTACGAAATTTTTCCGCAGCTGAAATTTGAAAGGCCGGGTGAAAAAGAAGAGATTGATCCCTACGTCTGTTTCAGAAGAAGAGAAGTGAGACATCCGCGGAAAACAAGACGTATAGATATCTTAAACAGTCAGCGTTTAAGGGCGTTGCATCAAGAATTGAAAAACGCGAAGGACTTGGCCCTGCTTGTTGCTAAACGTGAGAACGTTTCCCTAAATTGGATTAATGATGAATTAAAAATATTCGATCAAAGGGTAAAAATTAAGAATTTGAAAAGATCTTTGAACATTAGTGGAGAAGACGATGACTTGATTAACCACAAGAGAAAACGCCCCACGATTGTTACGGTCGAACAAAGGGAAGCTGAACTAAGGAAAGCTGAACTTAAGAGAGCAGCTGCTGCAGCAGCGGCAGCGAAGGCAAAGAACAATAAAAGGAATAACCAACTTGAAGACAAATCTTCTAGGCTCACCAAGCAGCAACAGCAGCAACTGTTACAGCAACAACAACAACAACAGCAAAATGCCCTTAAGACTGAAAACGGAAAGCAACTCGCGAATGCATCCTCTTCTTCAACATCACAGCCAATTACGTCTCATGTTTATGTCAAACTACCATCTTCCAAAATTCCTGACATTGTATTGGAAGACGTGGATGCTCTATTGAACAGCAAAGAAAAAAATGCAAGAAAGTTCGTTCAGGAAAAGATGGAGAAACGGAAAATTGAAGACGCAGATGTCTTTTTCAACTTAACGGACGATCCCTTTAATCCTGTATTTGACATGTCGTTGCCTAAAAATTTTTCGACTAGTAATGTTCCCTTTGCATCTATCGCGTCATCCAAGTTTCAGATAGATAGATCTTTTTATTCTTCACATTTACCAGAATACTTGAAGGGGATATCTGATGACATCAGAATATATGATTCAAATGGCCGTTCGAGAAACAAAGATAATTACAACTTGGATACCAAAAGAATCAAAAAAACTGAACTGTACGACCCATTCCAAGAAAATTTGGAAATTCATTCGAGAGAGTATCCAATAAAATTCAGGAAGAGAGTTGGTAGATCTAATATTAAGTATGTTGATCGTATGCCAAATTTTACAACATCGTCGACCAAGTCTGCATGTTCTTTAATGGATTTTGTAGATTTCGATTCAATCGAAAAAGAACAATATTCAAGAGAAGGTAGTAACGATACTGACTCGATTAATGTTTACGATTCCAAATACGACGAATTTGTCAGACTTTACGACAAGTGGAAGTATGATTCTCCACAAAATGAATATGGGATCAAGTTTTCAGATGAACCGGCAAGACTTAACCAGATTTCAAATGATACTCAGGTGATTAGATTCGGAACAATGTTGGGTACGAAGTCCTACGAACAATTAAGGGAAGCCACCATAAAGTATCGTAGGGACTATATCACCAGACTGAAACAAAAGCATATACAACATTTACAACAGCAACAACAACAGCAGCAGCAGCAACAGCAGCAACAACAACAACAGCAGCAACAACAGCAGCAAGCACAACAACAAAAGCAGAAATCACAGAACAATAATTCAAATTCTTCGAACTCCCTAAAAAAATTAAATGATTCGTTAATCAATTCAGAAGCGAAACAGAACTCTTCTATAACCCAGAAAAATTCATCATGAGCAGCACAACTTTGTACCTCTCGAACATCTTTCTACGCATTGGCATTTAACAAACCTGACATTCAAAGTTTACTACGAAAGTCGAGGCAACATTACTGAAGATTCAAATCACCGAAATGAACACCGATAACGCAATAATAATGAAAAAAAACAAAAAACAAAAAAAGATAACTACAATAAATTTCAAAAGAAAAATGGCAAGTATCATCCGGTTGTAATATTATCACCTTCACAAGACTACATATTTTTAACGTTTTTTTAATTTCCATTTCACACGGTTGTGACCTTTTGATTTTTCGCATGATTTCATCCCAAATGCTTGATGTATTTAAGTTAGATTCATACTCTTATATAGACAATTGCATAACTCACTAGGTACCCTCAAATAAATGCATTTCTTCTTATTACCCATTTTTTTTTCCTGTATGGCGCGAATTTTGAAAAAAGTCTAAATATACCAACCAAGTCATAACAAGAAAAAGTAAAAATGAGTCTCAACACATTCCTTGCAGTTCCATCTGATAGTAAATTCACACTCGAAATGCTCCCTCTACTTTAAAGCATTGGCCTATATCTTAGGCTTACCATCATACAAAAATCTTCATTTCGTTATGGGTATCAGGAGATTAGTTAGTGTTATAACGCGGCCCATAATTAATAAAGTTAACTCATCTGGTCAATACTCGAGAGTACTCGCTACGCGTGAAGACCAGGATAAAGCTTCCCCCAAATATATGAACAATGATAAGATAGCAAAAAAACCTTACACATATCGCCTTTTCTCTATTCTTGGCATTTTAAGCATTTGCTCGCTTTTATTGATATCGCTACTGAAACCTTTTAATGGTGCAGATGCTCCTCAGTGTGAATCTATCTATATGTTTCCATCTTACGCAAGGATCGATGGATTTGACGAGAGGTATACACCACTGGCACACAAGTATCATCTTTACTTGTATCGAGAACAAAGCGTAGACCGAGAACCTTTAAATGGTGATGAGTTACAACTTGATGGTATCCCTGTACTTTTTATACCCGGAAATGCAGGTTCTTTTAGGCAATGCAGATCGATTGCTTCCGCTTGCTCCAATATATATTTTGATTCCAATACCAGGGCGACTCTGCGTAACGAAAATGTGCGAAATTTGGACTTCTTTACGGCAGATTTCAATGAAGATTTCACTGCGTTTCATGGTGAAACAATGCTTGATCAAGCTGAATACCTAAATGATGCCATTAAGTACATCTTGTCTCTTTACGAAAGGACCCCTGATTACCCACATCCAAAACCGCAGTCAGTTATTATCGTGGGACATTCCATGGGCGGTATTGTATCCAGGGTCATGTTAACTTTGAAGAACCACGTACCGGGAAGTATAAGCACCATATTGACTTTATCGTCACCTCATGCTGCTTCACCAGTAACCTTTGATGGTGACATTTTAAAGCTTTACAAAAATACAAACGAATACTGGAGAAAGCAGTTATCCCAAAACGATTCTTTTTTCTCTAAGAACATTTCACTGGTTTCCATTACAGGCGGTATATTGGATACTACTTTACCTGCAGATTATGCATCTGTAGAAGATTTGGTTAGCTTAGAAAATGGGTTCACCAGCTTCACAACTACTATTCCAGATGTTTGGACTCCAATTGATCATTTAGCCATTGTTTGGTGCAAGCAATTAAGAGAGGTACTAGCGCGCCTTTTATTGGAAAGTATAGATGCCTCCAAACCTGAAAAAGTTAAGCCATTGAATCAGAGATTGCAAATCGCTAGAAAACTATTGCTTTCAGGGTTTGAAGACTACTCATGGATGAATAGTAAGTTAAATTATCCTCAAGAAAACTTACAAGAATTTAGTGACAACTTCTTTTCTGATTACGCTACTTTGGAAATGAACGATGTCCTAGATTTTGAAATGTTTAACCTCGAAAAGTGGCACAACAATTATACAAAAATAAATATTCCGAGTAACATCTCCTCCACTGAACACCTGCATTTCACATTATTAACTAGTCTCGATATGCCTATGATCTATTTCTGTACAGAGTCCAGGGTGAATCTAAGCTGTATAACAGCTGTTGATAGTATTCTAACAGTGCCCAGGTCTTCAAAAGATACTCTGTTCGCAGCTGATTCTTCTTTTGGAGAAGGAAAAAATCCGTTTAAAGCCGTTAGTGTTGGCAAGAATATACTACAGAAGTACGACTACTTGATGATAAGCAAACCCACTTACGGTGAATTTTCAGAACAAGAAGGCATGGAGGACAATCAGGGGTTTCTTTTGGCATTACTGCGCAACGTCTCCAATGTACAAATAGTCAATACTACACCTTCTCAAATATTGCTCTTTGGAGAACAACTACACTTGGATGGCAAAGACATCGAGCAGGTTATAAGTTTCAGTAATTTGTGGGATTCTTTATTATCGTACAGATTAGAAACCAAGATTGAGGCAAGCAACGAAGGTATTGCTTCCGAAGAGACATTGTTTCAGCCTTTCATAAGGCAATGGGTTTACGAACCTTTCGAGTCTAAATGGCATCTAAATATTATAAACAAAAGTCTCGATATAAATATGCATAATGTAGCACCGTTTATCCCATTAAATGAAAGCGAACCGAGATCGCTACAATTAAGTTTTTTTATTCCACCCGGAATGTCCTTAGAAGCTAAAATGACTATTAATTGGTCTTTAACTTTGAAAATGCTGTTTATCAGGTACAGATTAGCACTAGCATCTTTTCCAGTCGCGTTTATAGCACTCGTACTGTCATACCAGTTCTACTGGTACAACAAGACATCTGAGTTTCCTTCCTTTGATAGCACTTTGGGATATATTTTAAGAAAGCACGGAATATTAATGTTTTTTACGCTGTTCTTAGCTTCGCCTGTGGTTAATAATAAGTTGGTACAACGAATACTTTATTTATTGGATCCTGTCGGTTTAAATTATCCATTTCTGCTATCCGAGAGAAACATGCATGCAAATTTTTATTATTTGGGGATCAGAGATTGGTTTATGTCAACTATTGGAATTCTCTTTGGGGTTATGACAGTTGGATTACTAGCACTAGTTTCTAAGATTTTTGGATCCTTGGAAATATTAGTAATATTCCTTCAACGGAAGTTATCAAAGAAAAACACTGAAGTTAAAGAGGCTTTTGATACTATTGAACATAAAGCGTATGGTAAGGGAAGATTAATGGCATCTGTGCTTTTATTACTGTTGGTATTTTTTCACATACCATACCAGATGGCGTTTGTTATCTCATTAGTAATCCAAATTGCTACCTGCATTAGAGTAGCGCTGTTGAAACTATCAAACAGCGAGCAGAAATTGAACTTACTAAATTATAATATGACGTTGCTTCTGCTTTTATTATTTGTTAGTGCCATTAACATCCCTATCATTATTGTTTTCCTGCATAATGTTGCAATCAAATGGGAAACTTCATTCAGATCCCATCACAATATACTAGCAGTGGCACCAATTATTTTTTTGGTTGGAAATAATTCTATTTTCAAAATGCCAAACAGCGTACCTTTAGACACGTGGGATGGTAAAGTTACCATCATTTTATTTGTGTACTTAACCGTTTTCAGCTTCATTTATGGAATAAGAAATCTGTACTGGATACACCACTTAGTGAACATAATATGTGCCTGGTTGCTATTTTTCGAAACAATACATTAGAACTACAACCCAGTAAAAAAAGATTAACTGTATATATTGCCTCAGAGTTCTAGATCATGGCAAGAAAAAAGCTTGAACTCGTAAAAGCAAAGGTGGTTTCTACCACTACTTACGAGATGTTTATTATGTAAAGGAGTTTAAATATTATCAAATAAGAAAGATACCATTTTTTTTTTTATAGAGAATGTGGTGCATCTGATGAGCACCTGAATCTAGTAGTAACCTTATACCGAAGGTCACGAAATTGCTTTTCCAAAGCCGTAAATTTTGATCATAAATTATTATTATCTTCAGTCCAGAACTTTCTGGCTTCCTCATCAGCTGCCGTATCGGGAGTGTACATGTCGACGGGTTCAACTTCTCCCTCTTTGTAACTTGCATCAGCAAACGGTCCTATCCTAGTATTTTTTGAACTCGTAGGTGTGGGCAACTGATAAAACTGATTTTTCTCTATATCATTTGCAGTCTCAGAAACAAAAGTTCTTTCCGAATGTTTATCCGATGTTGTTTCCTTCCTTCTAGGATATAGGTCATACAATCTACTTCTGAGACTGCTTTTAGCATCGTTGTTGATACTATCAGTTTGGAAGCTAGACAGCGTGCCTGGATAAAACCTATCTGTGGATGTTGTAAAGTCTGAAGTAATTGTGTTTGTTTTGGATGCATTATTAGCAGCCGTGGCCCACATTGATGATAATGGTAAAGACAATACAGCAAGTAATGTTGCAACAGTAGTTAAGACATCTGTTCCCTGGTTTGGTTTCAAACTGTATGCGAGAATGAATATTATCGATGGAACCAACAAAGATTGACATGACATTATAAGTAAAATATGGAAACTATCGAACTGCTTGAGACCAAGGAATCTTCTTGATCTAATAGCTAAAATCAATTTAACTACCAGGACAAATGACATAAAGTTTATTGAGGATGCAAGTAAAATTGTGGATGCATTGAAGTATTTACCTTGGGTGGCACTAACATCATTATAAGTCACAATCATACCTTTAACAGCGCTTACAAAATACATGGTAACTGTAGTAATTCCTAAAGTGAAAGATATCGACGTCAGCATCAAACCTATCCTTTTGAAGTTGTCGCCCGTGAAAATAACTTTTATCTGAAACACCAGTGAAGTCTCAATAGAAGCCACAAGCAGGACTTGAATTATATTTGTAGCACCATAAACATGAACGTCACCTCTACTGATGAACTGAGGAAATCCGGTGAGAGCGTAAGTCACTGAAGAGTAATTAGACAGTAAATATTTAAAATAGAGTGCAGAATGCAAAATGATTAAAAACAATGAAACTTGGTTGATAATGAAAATCGGCGTTTTTCTGCTTCTCGATGTCATCCACATGACAATCAAAGTCAAAGCAGCTGCACCACATCTGACACCAAACATAATGGCCTGAGTAACAGTACTGTTAACTAAACCTTGCAACTCATCGAAAGTGATGGTAGTTCCATTCCCATATATGGAAGTGTAGTTAATGGTGCTTTGACCAGGATTATACGTTGGATCATAAAATAGATTGCTCAATGAAGGAGCCGCATCAGACATTTTTGATTCTTGGATATGGTTCTTAACGGTGCATTTTTAAGTAACCAATTATAATTATAGCCAGAGCAGGTGAAAAGAAAAGGTATCGTATTGCTTTGAAGTCAAATAAGATACTAATAGCACTCCTTAAATAGTATTCCACCCACAGAAAAAAATCTTGAATATGTAGGAAAGCTTTTTTCTTCATATGTGTTTCATCATGTACTTACCCAATTAGGAAATTTACATGGTTGAAAAAACTTCAATCTGCGACTTGCCAGGCACAGGTCCTAAGCAGTATGGACGTTGGCCTGCTTAAATTCTTAGCGGATACTGTTGTTTCATTGCAAAGCAGGATACTTCTTCTCGTTTATACTAGCCTGTCTTAATGCACGAGACATTTACCCACAGAGCAAGACGTATATTGACGGATTGCAACACCTGTTCGAGCACTACAGCGTGTGACAATGCATTTTGGCAGGCATTGGATAACATATCCGGACTATTCTACAGTTCGTTCTATGCTCTTATCTTGAATCTTTGGTGTATTAAAAAGCTTATTGAGGTTTCATAGCTAAATTTTTCCTTTTTTCTCTCTGGGAAGGGAAGATTATCTTGAATTGGCAAAGTAAAGAAATAAAGAGAAAATTTAGCAGATGACATAGAACAAGCCAATTAACAAAATACGATGCCATTAAGGTCATTATTTCATACTAATCACAGCAGCCACGGCAAAGACGCGTTGACAAGGGGAGGTTATAACGCATATCTGGAATCACTTTCTCGTTGTGACAGTGAAAAGGCAGAAGAACAAAAAGGAAAAGTTATATCAAAGTTATTAGAGAAAAAAGATGTCCGAGCTTTGAGGTACATAGGTTTAGGGCCTCTGGGGTTTGTAAACAACTCATTAAGAAGAGATTGTTGGTACGAATTATTGGCGTCCCAGTTGCTTATTGATGATGCAACAGAGTACATTACACCAGTGGAAAAACATAAAGATGAAGGTCAGGT
>OCVT010001304.1_pt1 | contig 10710 bp, 10 predicted proteins | sample 1539111 | NCBI WGS metagenome assembly OCVT01 (sample SAMEA3991482, study PRJEB22521) | metagenome | biome: anthropogenic terrestrial biome; feature: sewage plant; material: raw primary sludge | place: Sweden | collected 2012-09-26 | reverse complement strand
TTATAAACGAAGATTCTCAAAATAAATAAGGTTATGAAGAAGGCGTTAGTTAGAACAGATTTCAATTTCCCAGGACAGAAGAGTGTATATCATGGTAAAGTTCGTGATGTGTATAACATCAATGACGATTTGCTGGTAATGGTGGCAACCGACCGTATCTCGGCATTTGATGTGGTTTTACCGGAAGGTATTCCTTACAAAGGACAAGTATTAAACCAGATTGCTTCCAAATTTCTGGATGCCACACAAGACATTGTTCCGAACTGGAAACAGGCAACACCAGATCCAATGGTAACCGTAGGCCTCATGTGTGAAGGATTCCGTGTAGAAATGGTGATACGTGGATACCTTACAGGTAGTGCATGGAGAGAATATAAGGCTGGCGCCCGTACGTTGTGTGGTGTAGCTTTACCAGAAGGCATGAAAGAAAATCAAAAATTCCCAACTCCGATTATTACTCCAACAACGAAAGCGGATGAAGGACATGATGAGAATATTTCGAGAGAAGAAATTATAGAACAAGGTCTTGTATCGAAAGAAGATTATGAGATGCTTGAAAAGTACACAATGGCTTTGTTCTTGCGTGGAACTGAAATGGCAGCAGAAAAAGGCCTTATCCTAGTTGACACAAAATATGAGTTTGGTAAAAAAGACGGTAAGATCTATCTGATTGACGAAATCCACACTCCGGACTCATCACGCTATTTCTATGCAGAAGGTTACGAAGAACGTTTCGAAAAAGGTGAAGAACAAAAGCAACTTTCAAAAGAATTTGTACGTCAGTGGTTAATCGCAAACGGCTTCCAAGGTAAAACCGGTCAGCAAGTTCCTTTGATGACTCCCGAATATTGCGATAGCGTATCGGAGCGTTATATTGAACTTTATGAAAATATTGTTGGCGAAAAATTTCAGAAAGCGGATACTGATAATCTGGTAAGCCGTATTGAAAAGAATGTTATGTCATATCTTCAGTCGAAATAATGGAATACGGTCCAGAAAAAATATTACCGTATAACAACGACGAACAAAAAAGTACACAGGTCCGGCGAATGTTTGATTCAATCGCCGGCACCTATGACTTGCTTAACCATGCATTGTCGTTTGGCATCGATAAAGGTTGGCGAAAAAAAGGGATTAGTTTTCTAAAACCATATGCCCCGTCGGAAGTTCTGGATATAGCTACCGGAACAGGAGATCTGGCTATTTCGATTTATAAAATGTTAGCTCCAAACAAAATTATCGGAGCCGATATTTCGGAAGGGATGATGGATGTAGGAAGAAAGAAAGTAGCTGATTTAGGATTGTCGTCCACTATCCTTTTTGAACAACAGGATTGTTTGAATCTCTCCTATGAAGAAAATTCGTTCGATGCAATTACTGCTGCATTTGGTGTTCGTAATTTTGAAAATATTGAAAAAGGCATTTCGGAAATGTACAGAGTTCTTCGTCCCGGAGGTCATGTTATGATATTGGAGCTTTCAACTCCTGCGCATTTTCCCATGAAACAACTTTACAAAATTTACTCAAACACAGTTATTCCATTTATAGGTCGTTTTCTTTCAAAAGAAAAAACAGCTTATCACTATCTGCCTGCATCAATAAAAGTCGTTCCTCAAGGTAAGGAGATGACAGCCATTCTGACAAAATGTGGTTTTAAAGAGGCTAAATTCTGTACATTTACGTTTGGAATTTGTTCTATGTATACAGGAATCAAATAATATCATTATATCTCTTATGCAAAAATACGGTTTAATAGGCTACCCACTCAGCCATTCATTTTCTAAAGCTTACTTTAATCAAAAGTTTGAAATTGAAAAGATTGATGCTGAATATGTTAACTTTGAGATTCCAAATATCAAAGAATTTAAAAATGTTATAAAGGAAAACCCTGATTTGTGCGGTCTAAACGTTACTTTACCCTATAAAACGCAAATAATACCACTATTGGATGACATCGACGAAGATGCCAGACTGATTGGTGCTGTTAATGTGATAAAATTCAGTAAAGGTTTTTTTGGCAAAACCAAACTAAAGGGATACAATTCGGATATTATAGGATTCAAGAAGTCGATTGAGCCTTTATTGAATGACACCCATCGTAAAGCTTTGATCTTAGGAACCGGGGGTGCTTCGAAAGCCGTTTTCCAGGGGTTAAAACAAATGGGGGTCGGAGCCACATTCGTATCCAGGAAACCTCAGGATTTCTGTATTACATATAACGAGATAACTCCCAAAACCATGGAAAAATACACCGTAATTATCAATACGACTCCTGTTGGAATGTTTCCGAATATAAATGAATGTCCTGATATTCCTTACGATTTAGTAACTCCCAATCATTTGCTTTACGATTTACTATACAATCCCGACGAAACTCTTTTTATGAAAAAAGGTAAAGAACAGGGAGCTGTAGTAAAAAACGGTTTAGAGATGTTACTTCTTCAGGCCTTTGCTGCCTGGGAAATATGGCAAAAATAAATTAAACTACTCGCTTCGGGTCAACACAAATTCTTGTGTTACAAAAAAATGAATTTTAAATGATTCATTTTTTTTTGTGCGCCTTTCTGTTGCTAAAAATACTCCTTCATTCGAATATTGGAACGGATGAATTTGAAGATGTTCCTTAAAATCCACATCCGATTGCCCTATCATCTTGAAAAGTGTTTCTTTAGCGCTCCAATAAACAAGTAAATGTTCTGTTTCATAATGCGCATCAATTTGAGAGTCTTCGGAAGCCGACATAAAACGGGTACGGATCTTTTTAACCCGATCTGACATATATTCAATATCTATACCTGCAGCAGGGTTATCAGACAAAATCACTGCAGCAAACCCTTTTGTATGAGAGATACTAATCCTTTTGGATAAGCCAACCAAGAACGGAGCTCCGGCATCGGTATAGGAAATATCAGGTTCAAATCCAAGTAATCGTTTAACAAGAACTCTTGAGGCCAACCATTCGCGCTTTCTAGCTTCAGTCATCGTATCTGTAACAAATGAATAATAGGGTTGCTTATTTTCCAATAACTTCAACAACTCATCTGAAGACTCTTCAATCTTCCATATTCCCCAAAGAGGCAAGCTATGTTCTACAAGCAACGGCATTTTTTATTCATTTAAATTTTTGAACGAAAAGCTATTCTATTCCGTCAACAGGGTATATTTCACTTTTAAAATTCGACGATTATCAGCCTCTAATACCTGAAAACGGTATTGTTTATAGTCGATAATCTCTCTTCGCTCCGGCAGGTCACCTTTTATTTCGAGAAGTAATCCGGCTAAGGTTTCAACTTCTTCGGTAAGAGAACCAAATTCATCCTCATTTACATTCACTACCCTGAAAAAATCAGACAATTGAATTTTAGCCTCAAAAATATAACTGCCGTCCGATAACAATGAATACTGTTTTTCTTCCTCATCGTATTCGTCAGATATATCACCGACAATCTCTTCAAGAATATCTTCCATTGTTACCAAACCGGAAGTTCCCCCAAACTCATCAACAACAATGGCCATGTGAATTTTATTGGTACGGAACTCCTCCAGTAAATCATCTATTTTTTTTGTTTCAGGCACAAAATAAGCGGGGCGAATAAGGCTTTGCCAACGAAAAGCAGCTGGTTTATCCAGGTAAGGCAAAAGATCTTTTATGTATAGAATTCCCCTTATATTATCTTCTGTTCCAGAAAAAACCGGAATGCGGGAATAGCCGGTTTTAATAATTGAATCTATTACAAAACGAAAATCCGCTTTAATCTCTATGTCCTCCATATCAAGCCTTGAGGTCATAATCTCTTTGGCAGTTTTGCTATAAAACTTTATTATATCGGCAAGCATCTCTTTTTCTTCTGGTATTTCACTCGAAGTTAACTCCAATGCCATAGATAAATCATCAACAGAAAGCTCGTTTCTCTTCTTTGCCAACATCTTATTAATCATATCTGTTGAAGATACAAGTATTTTAGCAACAGGCCTGATTACTTTTACTGCGGCACTCAATGCCGGAGCAGATTTTCTTACAAACCGTAACGAATTCTTTGATGCGTATATTCGAGGTATAATTTCGCCGAAAAGCAGGAGTAAAAAAGTAATTACTGCGATCTGAACGACTATCGACCCTCCAGAAATATATGGTAAAGCAAAAATAGAATTCAGTCCATATGCACAAAGCATTACAACAGTTACGTTTACAAGGTTGTTCAGGACTAAAATCGTCGCTAACAAATAGGCCGGATTCTTAAGAAAATGTTGGATCGTATTATCTGATGAATGCTCTCCTTTGCGTATTGTATTTAAGTCATCCTGTTCCAAAGAAAAAAAAGCAATCTCCGAAGCAGATATAAAAGCAGATATAAACAAAAGAAATAATGCCAATACTAAAGCTACAACAGGCCCTGTAGCAAGGGTATGCATACCTATTTCATTAAAAAATTCCGATAAAAAATAATCAGAGTCCAAGTGGATATATTTTAGTTAAACAATAAAGGCAGTTTCAAAAGTTTACAATGTTTTAAAACTGCCTTACAAAAATACGATATTATTAGAATGGTAAATCATCCTCACTATTATTTCCTTCCAGAGAAGGATTCTGTTGAGCCATTGGTTGCGAATATGCAGTTGATGGTTGATTCTGCATTGGCTGCTGAGCAGTTGTAGCTGCCGGCTGAGTACCACTTTCGGCAGGACGACCCGAGCTGAAAAACTCTACTCTGTCCGCATGAATCTCTGTCAGATATCGTTTTATTCCATTTTGATCATCATATGTACGGGTACGTATCTTCCCTTCAACATACACCATTGACCCCTTCTTCACCCACTTTTCAACAAACTGGACCTGATCTCTACGAACCACAATATTATGCCACTCTGTACGCTCCGGTACAACCGTTCCGTTTGACAAAGTGTATCCTCTTTCTGATGTAGCCATCGGAAAATTGGCAACTGCACTACCGCTATCAAAATATCTTACATCCGGATCCTTACCAACGTTTCCGATTAATATTACTTTATTCAAAGACATAAGCTTCTATTTATTAATTAGTACACAAAGAAAATAATTTTTGCTCAATTTGCAAAGCTTTCAGCCAGTTTATCAAAATAAATATGAGTCAATCTTGAAATTGCATAATTATCCAATTCTGATGAATTTATTTCGATAAACTTATCCAATGCAGAATCTTTGTTTGAGATTCGGACTTTATAAAAATTGGCATAAATAACCTGATGCGATAATACATGTTTTTTTTCATTTAACACTAACATAATATCAAGAGGCGTTTGAAAACCAAATATGGCTTTAAAGTCCGGTAGACTGCTTAATTCAGTAAAATTGACAGATTGTCCGGTTTCAATCAAGGGAAACTCATATAAACCTTTCCATATATCACTTTTATCACGTCTGCTTAAGAATGTCCGATCGTTCCATTCAATATGAAAATAGTTAAAGTAACGATTTCTGCTTTTCGTTTTATGCTGTTTAACGGGATAATCCAGTACATTTCCTCCAGCAAAGGCAAGACATTTATGCTGAAATGGGCACGACGTACAGGATGGAGCCTGAGGGGTACAAACCAATGCACCAAAATCCATCACCGCTTGATTGTGCATCGACGCGTTAGATGGATTAATCAACATATTTGCCAATTCATAGAATTCTTTCTTTCCCTTGCCGGTATCAATTGGAGTATCTAAAGCAAATAGCCTTGAGAAAACCCTGTAAACATTTCCATCAACAACCGGATATGGCATATTCCAGGCAAAAGAGGCAATAGCAGCTGCGGTATACTCTCCAATACCTTTGAGGGACAAGATTGTCTCATAGGATGAGGGGAAAATCCCGCCACAGTGTAACATAATATATTGGGCACTGGCATGCAAATTACGTGCTCTGCTGTAATAACCTAGTCCTTGCCAATACTTCAGAACCTCTTCTTCGGAAGCTGCAGCTAAAGCATCAACAGTTGGAAAACGGTCAATAAACCTATAATAGTAATCTAATCCCTGAACAACCCGGGTCTGCTGGAGAATAATTTCTGAGATCCAGATTTTATATGGATCCGTTGTTTGTCGCCAGGGCAAATCTCTTTGGTTTTCTTTATACCAATCTACAAGCATCGTGCTTATTTCTATATCTTTATCAGTTTGTTTCATACAATAAATTCAATATGTAAACCCTTCCAATTTATCAATGGGCAACGCAAACTTACAGATATAAAATGGATTGCGATAAATCTTTTTTCTAAAAAATAGAGATACAATGCTTTTTAGGTTCAATAAAAAGCTATATATTTGCATTCCAAAAAATTAATAGGTCAAAACATTTAATTAATTTATAGACATGACTAAAGCGGATATTGTTAGCGAGATTTCTAAAAATACCGGTATTGACAAAGCAACGGTATTAGCAAGCGTTGAATCTTTTATGGATATCGTAAAGAATTCTCTATCACAAGGAGACAATGTATACTTAAGAGGATTTGGAAGTTTCGTAATCAAGAAAAGAGCTCAAAAAACAGCTCGTAATATTTCCAAAAACACGACAATCATTATTCCGGAACATAATATTCCGTCGTTTAAACCAGCAAAAACATTCCTGAACGAAGTTAAGTAAAAAAATAATTATTATACGTTTAATTAAAATTTAAAAGCGATGCCAAGCGGAAAGAAAAGAAAGAGACATAAGATGTCTACGCACAAGCGCAAAAAGAGACTGAAAAAGAATAGACATAAGAAAAAATAAGTCTAGGTAAAGTAACTCTAAAGAACAAACTTAATTGTGACCTTTTAAGTTTGTTCTTTGCGTATTTAAGAAGGTCTAATTAAAAAAAATCCTCTTTATTGTGATTAGTGAATTAGTAGTAGATGTACAGCCAAAAGAGGTATCAATAGCCATACTTGAAGATAAAAATCTGGTTGAACTCCAAAAGGAGGCCCGGAACTTATCATATGCAGTGGGTGATATCTATCTGGGAAAAGTAAAGAAGCTTATGCCCGGGCTGAATGCTGCATTCATTGATGTAGGGTATAAAAAGGATGCATTTCTTCACTATCTGGACTTAGGTCCAAATTTTAACACCCAACAAAAATTTCTTAAGCAAGCTTTAAGCGACCAAAAGAAATTACCTGTCTTTTCAAAAATACAGATTCTTCCGGAGATTGAAAAAGAAGGAAGCATCAGTGATGTGTTGAAAGTTGGACAGGAGGTGTTAGTTCAAATTGCAAAAGAACCGATATCAACAAAAGGGCCACGTCTTACATCCGAACTGTCTTTTGCAGGAAGATATATAGTACTGATCCCATTTTCTGATAAGGTTTCCGTTTCACAAAAAATAAAATCAAGCGAAGAAAGAGCTCGTTTACGTCAGCTTATCCAAAGCATTAAGCCTAAAAACTTTAGTGTAATTGTTCGTACTTCTTCGGAAGGAAAACGCGTAGCCGAACTTGATCATGAGTTAAAGACATTATTGAAACGATGGGAAGATAATATTGTAAAAGTACCTAAAGCTAAAGCTCCTTCTATTGTTTACGAAGAAACAGGAAGAACAGTAGCGCTACTTCGTGATATATTCAATCCTTCATTTCAACACATTTATGTAAATGATACGGACTTTTATAATAGTGTAAAAGATTATGTTAGTTTAATTGCTCCGGGAAGATCTGATATCGTACAGTTATATACGGGCGAGCTTCCCATTTTTGATAATTTTGCAATAACCAAACAGATCAAATCGCTATTTGGACGTACTGTTACATATAAAAGTGGAGCGTACCTTATTATTGAGCATACCGAAGCGATGCACGTTATTGACGTAAATAGCGGCAACCGATCCAAGGGAAGCGATGCACAGGAAAAAACAGCTATTGATGTTAATATTTCTGCCGCAGATGAAATAGCCCGCCAACTTCGCCTCCGCGATATGGGCGGAATCATTGTAATCGACTTCATAGACATGACAGAATCTGCCAACAGGCAAAAACTGTTCGAACATATGAACAAGGCAATGTCTAGCGATCGTGCAAAACACAATATACTGCCCTTAAGTAAATTCGGTCTTATGCAAATAACCCGTCAGCGGGTCCGTCCGGCTATGGACGTTGAAACAACAGAGTCGTGTCCAACGTGTTTTGGAACAGGCACAGTAAAACCTTCCATTTTATTTACGGAAAGTCTGGAAGGAAAAATAGATTGTTTGGTAAACAAACACAATGTGAAGAAATTTGTTCTGCACGTACATCCCTATGTTGCAGCATTTATTAACAAGGGAATATTCCCTTTAAGTTGGAGGTGGAAAATGAAGTACACCTATGGTCTTAAAGTCATTCCAAATCAAAGCCTCGCTTTTATGGAATACAAATTTATCGATCCGGATAAAAACGAATTGGATATGCTAGAAGAAAAAGAGATCAAATAACGATAAGACCCTCTGTGGAAGTTGCCACAGAGGGTCTTTCTTTTAATAATAGGCAGAAAACAAAGCTGACTAAATGACATAAGTTCTGACAGATTCTTATTCGGTTTTGTAAAAGTTTAGATTTTGGCATAGCATTTGTTATTGAATAGTTGTTCCATCCTCCTACAAGATGGTGGATAGATAAAGAATAAACAATTAATAATAAAATAAGAATCATGGGAAAGATTATTGGTATTGACTTAGGAACAACCAACTCATGTGTTGCCGTTCTTGAAGGTAACGAACCGGTTGTTATTACTAACAGCGAAGGTAAAAGAACTACACCTTCAATTGTTGCATTTGTAGAAGGTGGCGAACGTAAGGTGGGTGATCCAGCAAAACGTCAGGCCATTACAAACTCTGAAAAGACAATATTCTCAATTAAGCGTTTCATGGGAGAAACGTTTGATCAGGTACAGAAAGAAATCTCACGCGTTTCATATAAAGTTGTACGTGGCGATAACAACACTCCCCGTGTTGATATAGACGGTCGTTTATATACTCCACAGGAGATTTCGGCTATGGTACTTCAAAAAATGAAGAAAACTGCCGAAGATTACCTTGGACAAGAGGTAACAGATGCCGTTATTACAGTTCCTGCCTACTTCAGCGAGTCGCAACGTCAGGCTACTAAAGAAGCGGGTGAGATTGCAGGACTTAATGTTCGTCGTATCGTAAACGAACCAACTGCAGCATCTTTGGCATATGGTCTGGATAAGACATCTAAGGATATGAAAATTGCAGTGTTTGACCTTGGTGGCGGAACATTTGATATTTCCATTCTGGAACTTGGAGACGGTGTATTTGAAGTAAAATCTACCAATGGTGATACACACCTTGGAGGAGATGATTTCGACCATGTTATTATCGATTGGCTGGCTCAGGAATTTATTAATGAAGAGGGCATCGATCTTCGTAAAGACCCAATGGCTTTACAAAGATTGAAAGAAGCTGCCGAAAAAGCTAAAATCGAGCTTTCAAGCACAACCAGCACCGAAATTAATTTGCCTTACATTATGCCGGTAAACGGTGTGCCCAAACACTTGGTAAAAACATTGAGCCGTGCTAAATTTGAACAATTGGCAGATAAACTGATCCAGGCATGTGTTGAACCTTGTCGTAAAGCATTAAGTGATGCCAACTTATCAACTTCAGATATTGATGAGGTAATTTTGGTAGGTGGATCAACCCGTATTCCTGCTATTCAGGCAATTGTTGAGAAGTTCTTTGGCAAAGCTCCCTCAAAAGGAGTTAACCCGGATGAAGTAGTTGCTGTTGGTGCTGCAATTCAAGGTGGTGTTCTTTCTGGAGAAGTGAAAGATATTCTTTTGCTTGATGTTACTCCTCTTTCTTTAGGTATCGAAACAATGGGTGGTGTTATGACGAAATTAATTGAGGCAAACACTACAATTCCAACAAAGAAATCGGAAACATTTACAACAGCAGTAGACAATCAGCCTTCGGTTGAAATCCATGTTCTTCAAGGAGAACGCTCGTTAGCGAAAGATAATAAATCTATCGGTAAATTCAATCTGGACGGTATCCCGGCTGCTCAACGTGGTGTTCCACAGATTGAAGTAACATTTGACATCGACGCAAACGGTATTTTGAATGTTTCGGCTAAAGACAAAGCTACAGGCAAGGCGCAGAGTATCCGCATCGAAGCTTCAAGTGGCCTGAACGATGACGAAATCAAACGTATGAAAGATGAAGCCGCTGCAAATGCAGAAGCTGATAAGAAAGAAAAAGAACGTATCGACAAACTGAATCATGCAGACAGTTTGATTTTCAATACTGAGAAGCAGCTGAAAGAGTTTGGAGATAAGCTTCCGGCCGATAAGAAAGGTCCGATCGAAGCAGCTCTTGCTAAATTGAAAGAGGCCCACAAAGCTCAGGACTTAGCTGCAATTGATTCTGCCACAACAGAATTAAACAATGTATTCCAGGCTGCCAGTCAAGAGATGTACAATGCTCAGAATGCACAGCAAGGCGGTGCACAACCGGGACCTGACTTCAATCAGCAAGCCGGTGGAAGCCAAAGCAACAAACAAGACGGAGGTGTAACTGATGTCGACTTTGAAGAAGTGAAGTAATCAGATATTACGATAATAAAAGGCGCTCTAACATATTAGGGCGCCTTTTTTATTTTCTTCCGGACGGTTAATCTTTCAGGGAAGTATCGTAAAAGTGTCTGCGTCTTTCCATGCGGGGAATTTTGTACGCAGTTCTGTAACTTCATCCATCGACAGGGTTACAGTGC
>OCVT010001299.1_pt1 | contig 10727 bp, 7 predicted proteins | sample 1539111 | NCBI WGS metagenome assembly OCVT01 (sample SAMEA3991482, study PRJEB22521) | metagenome | biome: anthropogenic terrestrial biome; feature: sewage plant; material: raw primary sludge | place: Sweden | collected 2012-09-26 | reverse complement strand
GAGTTCAGACGTGTGCTCTTCCGATCTTGCAGAACGACGAGCTTTATTATCGGCTGGTGTTGCCTCCCCATTTTTCCGGGACGGCCAAATATCCTATGATTTGTTACTTCTATGGTGGTCCGCACGTGCAGCTGGTGGTTGACAACTGGAATTGCGGCACGGCAGGATTTGAATATATGATGGCGCAGGCGGGTTATGTGGTGTTCACCATTGACCCGCACGGCTCAGACAATCGCGGCCGTGATTTTGAGCAGACAGTGTGGCGGCATATCGGGCAACCACAATTGGCTGATTATTGCGAGGCGGTGAAGGCTGTCTGCCGTCAGTGCACCTTTATTGATGATAGCCGCATCGGGGTGTATGGCTGGAGCTTCGGCGGATTTATGGCCACCTCGCTGATGCTCAAAGCTCCCGAACTTTTCAAGGTGGGCGTGGCTGGCGGACCCGTCATTAATTGGCGCTACTACGAGGTGATGTATACTGAACGCTATATGCAAACTCCCCAACAGAATGAGGAGGGCTATGACGAGAATGACTTGTGTCGCTTCGTCGGACAGCTGAGAGGTCGGCTGATGCTCATTCACTGCAACAACGACCCCGTGGTACTTTGGCAAAACTCGCTGCAGCTGCTCAAGGCTTCGGTCAAGGCTGGCCGTCAGCTCGATTATAATGTTTATGTGGGGCATCCGCACAATGTGCGCGGGCCTGAGCGGGTGCATCTTATGACCAAGGTGCGGAGATATTTTGTTGAAACACTTTAGCGGCAGGCTGAAAATATCTGTTTCGCAGTTTTCTTTTCTTTTTGTAGCAATTAGCTTGAAAAAAAGCTAACTTTGCCGCTGTATGTGTAAAAAGCATCTTTTGTTTTTTTTGACGCGTAAATTCAAAAAAGTTTTATTTTAATAGTAAATGAAATCCTTTAAGCTTTTCAACAACATTGTAGGATGGGTGATATGTGCTATCGCTTCTGCGGTCTATCTGAGCACCATCGAACCTACTGCCAGTTTCTGGGACTGTGGCGAGTTCATTGCCACTGCTTATAAAATGGAAATCGGACATCCGCCTGGAGCCCCTTTGTTCATGTTGGTGGGTCGTGTATGCTCTTTGTTTGCATCCGACCCATCGCACGTTGCCATGATGATTAACTCATTGTCGGCGCTTTGCAGTGGATTCTGTATCATGTTCCTCTTCTGGACCATCACGCATCTTGCCCGCAAGATGATGGTGGAAGATGGGGCCGAAATCTCTGCTGGACAGACTATCGCCATACTGGGTGCTGGTGCTGTCGGTGCTTTGGCCTACACTTTCTCCGACACTTTCTGGTTCTCGGCGGTCGAGGGTGAGGTTTATGCCTCCTCCTCACTGTTTACAGCCGTGGTGTTCTGGTGTATCCTCAAGTGGGAAGACTGTGCCGACAAACCTTATGCCAATCGCTGGCTGGTCTGCATTGCTTATCTCATGGGCCTCTCTGTGGGTGTCCATTTGCTCAACCTGCTTACCATCCCTGTGTTGGTACTGGTCTATTATTATCGCAAATACGAAAATCCTACCACCAAGGGAGCCCTCATCGCTTTGGGCATCTCTGTGTTCCTTTTGGCGGCAGTGCTCTATGGCGTGATTCCTGGTTTCGCCATTGTTGCAGGGTGGTTCGAACTGTTCTTTGTCAACGTGCTCAGCTGCTCTTACAATGTCGGTACTCTTATTTATGCCGTTGTACTGTTGGGTTGTCTGGTATGGAGCATTTTCGAAACCATGAAGCCTATCGATGCCGATGCCTGCAAGTTGCAAGCTACTGACAGCCGCCGCATCGCAGTCGATAAGTTGGTAAAGCGTCAGCATGTCGGTTTCGTGCTCTCTCTCTCTTTGCTGGGTATTCCGTTCTTCGGCAGCACCAGTACCGGTCACATCGTGTTCGGCCTCATTCTGATTGTCGCCCTCATTGTGTGCCTCATTCGTTTCAAGGATAAAATCAACTCTTCCATACTCAACACAATTGTCATTTGTTGTACCGTGTTGCTGTTGGGTTATGCTTCGTATGCGGCGCTGGTCATCCGTTCGGTTTCCAATCCTCCTATGGATGAAAACTCACCTGATGATGTGTTCGCACTTCGCAGCTACCTCAATCGTGACCAGTATGGCGACACTCCGTTGCTATATGGTGAGACATATGCGGCTGAATATGCGCGTGTAGAGAATGGCGGACGCTGGGCGGTTTCTACCGATTCCATCGAACCTCTTTATGCCAAGGCCATCAAGCAGTCGCCTAAAGAGGACGACCATTACGTACTTTACGATTACAAGAAGAAGTACAACTACTGCAAAGAGTTCCTGATGCCTTTCCCTCGTATGTATAGCAAGCAGGCCAACCATATTGCAGCCTATAAGGAGTGGGCCCACATCAAGGGACACCACATCCGTTACACCAATATGGGTCAGGTCAATACGGCCATCAATCCTACTTTTGGTGAGAACCTTGTTTTCTTCCTGAAGTATCAGGTCGGTTTCATGTACTGGCGTTACTTTATGTGGAACTTCGTGGGTCGTCAGAACGATATCCAGGGCAATGGAGAAGTGACTCATGGCAACTGGTGCAGCGGTATTCCGTTCATCGACAATGCCATGCTGGGCAATCAGAGCAATCTGCCTGCCGAGTTGCAGAACAACCGTGCGCACAATACTTACTATTTCCTGCCGTTCCTGCTGGGTATCTTTGGTATTCTTTACCAATTTTCCCGTCAGAAAAAGGGAATGCAGAGTTTCTGGCTCACCTTTATTCTGTTCTTGCTGACTGGCTTGGCCATTGTCGTTTATCTTAATCAGACACCATATCAGCCGCGTGAGCGTGATTATGCTTATGCGGGCTCGTTCTATGCCTTCTGTATATGGATTGGTTTGGGTGTGCTTTATATCACTTCGTGGCTGGAACGCATTATTGACAAGCGTATCGCTGCCACGGCTGCCACACTGCTCTGTCTGGGCGTTCCTGCCCTTATGGCGCAGCAGAACTGGGACGACCACGACCGTTCGGGCCGTTACACTTGCCGCGACTTCGGTGCCGATTATCTTTTGTCGCTTGCTCCTAACTCTGTCATCTTTACCAATGGTGATAACGATACCTTCCCTCTCTGGTATAATCAGGAGGTGGAGGGAGTCGGCGACGATGACCGTGTGGCCAACCTCAGCTATTTGCAGATGGGGTGGTATGTCAGCCAGATGAAGAAGGATGCTTACAAATCTAAGGCGCTGCCTTTGTCGCTGCAGGAGAAGGACTATATGCTGGGCAAATTGGATGTGGCTTACATTGCCGACCTTACGGGAGGACAGGCCATCAGCATCCAGGATGCCATGAAGGCTATCACTTCTCCTGATTTGCAGAAACAGATCAAGCGTATGGCAGGTTATGATGCTTCTGACAATGACGTCATCATCATTCCTTCCAAGCATCTTTATCTGGAGGTCGATTCGGCCGAAGCTGTCAACAATTCAGGAGCAAAACCTGCAGATATACACAACGAACTGGAGTCTTACAGAGCAGATTTGTATAAGTCTGACCCTGTGCGCTATGGCACTGCTGCCGGCTTTGCCGAGTTGCGCCGTCTGAAGTCTTACCACATGTATATCGACATCTCTAACAAGCCTTATCTGGGCAAACATGAGATTTTCATTCTCGACCTTCTCGCCAACAACCATTGGAAACGGCCTATCTATTATGCCGTCACTGTCAGCAGCGACAGCTATATGGGTCTCGACCGTTACTTCCGTCTTGAGGGATTGGCTTACCGCATCATGCCTTATTCGGCAGGCGGACGCAGCGATACTGATATCATGTATAACAACATGATGAACAAGTTCAAGTTCGGAAATGCGGCCGACCCTAAGGTTTATCTCGAGGAGAACAACCGTCGTATGGCCACTACCTTCCGTCATATGTTTGCCCGCTTGGCGGCCGATTTGGCCAACAAGGGCGACCAGGCTGACAAGGACAAGGCCATGAAGGTGCTCGACTATTGTCAGAAGATGATTCCTGCTTCTGCCGTTCCTCATGATTATTCATCGTTGTCTATAGCTGATGCTTATTATGCTTTGGGACAGACAGCCAAGGGTGATGCCATCGCTTCCATGATGATGGACAACAGTATGCAGTACATCAACTGGATTGGTTCGCTCAATGTCAATTACCGTCGTACGGCTTCGCAGGATTACATGGAAAATCTCCAGCTTCTGCAGTCGCTTGGCAGTATGCTCAAGCAGCGTCATCGTGATGCGTTGTCGGAGAAGTGCCTGAAGTTGCTCACCAATCCGGCTGTCATGCAGAACTATCAGATGATGAATGCCTCTCCTGAGGGTCAGGCTTCGCAGGCTGAAGAGGAGGAATAAAAACAACGAAACGGAAATGCTCTCGTTCATCGAACATCCCCCGCGTTTCTTCCGCCGTTTTTTCCCTTATGCCTTCTGGTATTGTCCGCAGTCCCAAAAGACGGTTTACCTCACATTCGACGATGGTCCTATTCCTGAGGTGACGCCATTTGTGCTCGATTTGCTCGACAAGTACCACATCAAGGCCACTTTCTTTATGGTAGGCGACAACGTGCGCAAGCACCCCGACGTCTTCCAGCAGGTGGTGCAGGCTGGTCATCGTGTGGGAAACCACACTTTCAATCACTTGCAGGGCTTTAAGGTAAAAACGCAGACTTATGTGCAGAATGTGGATTTGGCTGACACCTATATCCATTCGCACTTGTTCCGCCCGCCGCATGGTCAGTTCTCGCACAGCTTGCAGAAGGCATTGGTGCCTAAATACAAGGTTGTGCTCTGGGATGTGGTGACGCGTGATTACAATGCGAAACTGTCGGGCGAATATGTGCTGAATGTGGTGAAACGTTTCACCCGTAATGGTTCAGTCATCGTTTTTCACGATTCGCTCAAGTCGCAGAAGAATATGCGTTATGCGCTGCCCAAGGCCATCGAGTTTCTCTTGGCCGAGGGATACCGTTTCGATGTGATTGATTGAGACGCTTTCTATAATCTTTTGGCGCTGCCCCGTATGGTTCGTTTCCATGCGGGGCAGCGTCTTTTTTTGTTTTTTTGAAAACTTTTGCGCTAAAGTCTGCTAAAAATTGCCATTATAGTCGCTTCGTTTTGTATTTTTGTAATTTGTATTGAGTCTTTGCAGAATAAATAGAAAAATATATATAAACATGAAGGTTTTATTGTTGGGTTCAGGCGGCCGCGAGCACGCCATGGCTTGGAAAATTGCTCAGAGCAAGAAGGTGGATAAACTGTTTATCGCCCCGGGTAATGGTGGCACAGCTTCTGAGGGAGAAAATGTCGACATCAAAGTGACTGATTTTCCTGCTATTGGCAAGTTCGTTGTTGCCAACAAGGTGGATATGGTGGTAGTCGGTCCTGAGGTTCCTCTGGTTGAGGGTATCTACGATTACTTCCAAGCCGATGCCAGCCTGAAGTCGGTGCCGGTTATTGGCCCATCCAAAGTTGGGGCTCAGATGGAGGGCAGCAAAGAGTTTGCCAAGGCTTTCATGATTCGCCACAACATACCTACGGCCCGTTACAAATGCTTCACCAAGCAGACGCTCAACGATGCTTATGCTTTTCTTGATTCGCTCGAGGCTCCTTATGTGCTCAAGGCAGATGGACTGGCAGCAGGCAAGGGCGTGCTCATCCTGTCAGACTTGGCCACGGCCAAGCAGGAGCTGAAAAGTATGTTCGATGGCAAGTTCGGCTCAGCCAGTGCCACTGTCGTCATTGAGGAATTTCTGTCGGGCATTGAGTGCTCAGTGTTTGTGCTGACCGATGGTGACGATTACAAAATACTGCCAGTTGCCAAGGATTACAAGCGGGTAGGTGAGCACGATACCGGCCTTAACACGGGTGGTATGGGCTCTGTGTCTCCAGTTCCGTTTGCCGACAGCGTGTTTATGAAAAAGGTGGAGGAACGCATTGTGGTTCCTACCATCAAGGGCCTGAAAGCAGAAAAAATTGATTATAAGGGCTTCCTCTTCCTGGGTTTGATAAATGTGAAGAATGAGCCGATGGTAATTGAATATAATGTACGAATGGGTGACCCTGAGACGGAGGCTGTTATGCTTCGTGTCAAGTCTGACTTGGTGGATCTCTTTGAGGGAATTGCCAAGCATGACTTGGGTCAGCGGGTGCTTGAGGAAGACCCTCGTGCGGCAGTTTCGGTGATGCTTGTTTCTGGCGGCTATCCTGAGGCATACGAAAAGGGCAAGCTGATGACGGGACTTGATAAGGTCAAGGATAGCATTCTTTTCCACGCTGGCACCAAGCTGGTGAACGGACAACTTTACACCGATGGCGGCCGCGTCATTGCTGTCAGCTCGTATGGCAAAAACAAGGAGGAAGCACTCGCTACCTCATTCAAGAATGCCAAACTCATTCAGTTCGACAAGAAATATTTCCGTTCTGATATAGGGGCAGACCTCTAAATCAGTTTCGTTTAGATTGCAATTATTATGATAACACGCACACAATGGCTGGACCATATCAGACCAGGAGCCAAAAGCAACCTGTTCTGTGTCTTTTTGGGCATCCTGCTGTGGATGGATTTTCTCCATCTGAGTGAGTTGCAGGCTTCGGGCTCCGACTCTTTCCTTTTCAATTTTATCTCTTCCTTGTTGGCAGGACATCTCATCTGGAGTCGTATTGCCGATTTGGTGCTGTTCCTGCTCCTCTCTTTCCTGATTCTGCGTATGAATGAGGTCTATACCTTCATCCATGTCCGTACCATGTTGCCTTCGTTCTTTTGCATTCTGATAGGCGGTCTGGTGCTTTATCCGCATTATCTTTCGTCAGGACTGGTTATTGCCATTCTGCTTTTGTCCTCTGTCTTTTCTGCGTTCAACATGAAGCGGGGATATGTGATGATGCACGCCTTCAACATCGGGTTTCTGTTGTCGCTGGCCACGCTCATTTATCCGTTCAGTCTGGCTTATATCCTGCTTTTTGTGGTGTTCTATTACAATCTGAATGTACTGTCGCTCAGGGTGGTGCTCGCCACGCTCACCGGGGCTTTTGTCCCGCTTTTCTATGCTTTTCTCATTTTGGCTTACACGGGTCATGTGGAGTTGCTGAACGAGTATTTTGACCCTACCATCAAGTTGCAGTTGTGGAATCTCAGTTTTTCTCATCCTCAGATTCTTTATTTCTCCTTGATTGGGGTGCTGCTGGTATGGGCCATCTTCCATGTGGTGGCCACTTATCAGCAGGAGAGTGTGGTGCCTCGGCGAATGTTCAATTTCTTCATCATGATGATGGCATTCTCGTTGCTGATGGTCCTTTTTTCCGATTCTGGTTTCAATAATTTGCTTTGCTCTTTGGTGATATTTATCAGTATCATTCTGGGACGTTTCTTCAGCCTCAAGCTCTCGGAGTCCAAACTCTGTCTGCGTGCCTTCCAATTCTTTATTGGCTCTTCGGTGCTGTACTACGTTTATCTGATGTCCTGATGGATATAGCCGCATTCTATGTCCAGCTCAACCAAATTTTCATGTCGTGGGGCTATTTGGGATTGTTTTTGGCGGCGGCTTTGGCTGCATCCATTGTCCCTTTCCCGTCCGAGCTGATTTTTGCCTTTTGCGTCACCCGTCTCGACCCTGTGCTGTGTGTGGTGTCGGCTACGCTGGGCAATGTGTTGGGTGGAGTCACCCTCTATTGTATGGGGATGCTGGGCAAGGTGGAGTGGCTGAGCAAGTGTCATTTTGTTAAATATGAACGAGTGCGTCGGATGCGCTACTGGATGCGCCATAAAGGGGCGCCTATTGCCTTTTTCGGCTTTCTTCCGGCCATCGGTCAGGCCATTATCATCGTGCTGGGCATGATGCGTTGCAATATCTACAGAGTCACCTTTTTTATGGCCTTGGGCAAATGTGCCCGCTATATTGTGGTGGCTGTCATTATTGTATTGGCGTTAAACAAGTGAATTTTTTAATTTTTTTATTTATATTCGGCCTGTTTATATTTTGAAAGAGTATATTTAGCATATTTCTAATTTGCCTATGGATCAAGATTTACATAAAATACTGAGTGTGCCCTTTATGTTGAAGTTGAAGGAACTGATGCTCGATGAGGTGCTGATTGACGATTTGGATAGGGTTTACCTGCCTTTGGCCAATCTCATTTCGGTGGGGCTCAATACCAATGCTTCCATGCAGGTTATCGGCATCAACGGGGCGCAGGGAGCGGGCAAGACTACTTTCTGCACGCTGATGAAACTGGTGCTGGAACAAGGGTTCGGGCTGAAAGTCCTCAGTCTGGGCATTGACGACCTCTATTTGTCGCGGGCCGACCGTGAACGGCTGGCTCAGACCATTCATCCGCTGCTTGCCACCCGAGGGGTGCCAGGTACCCACAATGTGCATCAGGGCATCGAGCTGCTCAATGCCCTCCACAATGCCGCACCCGATACACAGACACGCATACCGCGTTTCAACAAGGCGGTCGACGATCCTTTTCCCGATTCGCAGTGTGATGTCTTTGTGGGGCGTCCCGATGTGGTGCTGTTCGATGGCTGGTTTATGGGTGCGCGTGAGCAGCCCATTGCCGATCTCATCGTCCCTGTCAATCAGCTGGAGGAGGTGGAGGATGCCGAGGCTATCTGGCGCACTTATGTCAATCTTCAGCTCAAGACAGTCTATAACGCCCTTTTCGACCAGCTTTCGTTGCTGGTGATGCTGCAAGTGCCTTCGTTTGAGAAGGTGTACGAGTGGCGGACTTTGCAAGAACAGAAACTTAGAATGACGACGGCTGGACAGACCAATCTGCGTATCATGGATGATGAGGCTCTTCGCCGTTTTATATCCCATTATGAGCGCTTGACGCGCTGGATGCTCAAAGATATGCCTGCACGTGTGGATATGCTCTTCAAGGTGAATGACGACCATCGTATCTGCCTGCCTTGAGGCTTTCCTGTGATTTGCTTTCCCTTTTAACTGATTTGTATAATGCTGGTAAAAACGTATGGTGCCGCTCTGCACGGCATTGATGCCATTGTGGTCACCATCGAGGTGAATGTGTCCAATGGTATGCAGTTCATTTTGGTGGGACTTCCAGACAATGCGGTGCGTGAGAGTCATGAACGCATTTTGTCGGCCCTCAAGGTGCAGGGCATCAACTGCCCTACCAAGCAGGTGGTGGTGAATATGGCTCCTGCTGATATCCGCAAGGAGGGCGCGGCTTACGATTTGCCGCTGGCGGTCGGCTTGGCGGCTGCTTCTGGTGCCATCAAAGCAGACCGGCTCGAACGTTTTCTGCTGATGGGCGAACTCTCGCTCGATGGCACGCTGCAACCGGTCAAGGGAGTGCTGCCCGTTGCTATCAAGGCGCGGGAGGTGGGGTTCGAGGGCCTGATTGTCCCAGCTTTCAATGCCCGTGAGGCTGCGGTAGTGGACACGCTCAAAGTATATGGCGCTGAAACACTGGGGCAGGTGGCCCGTTTCCTGAATGGTACGGAGACCATCCCCCCTACGGTGGTCAATACTCGTGATGAGTTTGCTTCGCATATTGACCAGTTTGATGCCGATTTTGCGGATGTGAGGGGTCAGGAAAGCGTTAAACGCGCCTTTGAGGTGGCTGCCGCTGGTGGTCATAATATTATAATGATTGGCCCTCCTGGTGCCGGAAAATCGATGCTGGCAAAACGAATACCTACCATATTGCCTCCGCTGTCGTTGCGTGAGGCGCTTGAAACCACCAAAATACATTCGGTGGCGGGATTGATAGGACGGGAAACGTCGCTGATGACGCAACGCCCGTTCCGTTCGCCTCACCATACCATTTCTGATGTGGCGCTGATTGGCGGAGGCGCCGACCCCAAGCCGGGCGAGATTTCGCTGGCGCACAATGGAGTGCTGTTTCTCGATGAGTTGCCTGAATTCCGTCGGCAGGTGCTGGAGGTTCTCCGCCAGCCTCTGGAAGACCGTACCATCACCATTTCCCGTTCTAAAATGACGGTCTGTTATCCTGCCAGCTTCATGCTGGTGGCTTCCATGAATCCTTGCCCTTGTGGCTATTACAACCATCCCACGCGGGCTTGTACTTGTTCGCCAGGGGCAGTGCAGCGCTATCTGGGCAAGATTTCCGGTCCTTTGCTCGACCGTATCGATATTCAGATTGAGATAGTGCCTGTGCCGTTCGAGAAACTGGCTGAACAGAAGTCGGGGGAGAGCAGTGCTGTCATTCGGGAGCGTGTCATACGTGCGCGCAACATTCAGCAACAGCGTTTCAAGGATGACCCTCATGTGCACTGCAATGCGCAGATGTCATCACGGCAGTTGCGCCAATATGCCCAGCTGGGTCCAGAAGCTACAGAGATGCTGAGGGCTGCCATGGAGCGTCTGGACCTCTCGGCGAGGGCTTATGACCGCATCCTGAAGGTGTCGCGTACTATTGCCGACCTTGATGCCACGCCCGACATACGGGTGGAGCATATTGCCGAGGCTATCAATTATCGCAATCTTGACCGCAGTGGTTGGGGGCAGTAGGTGAGGAGGTGACACGTCTCGCGTCACTATCGGACGGAGGACGATTCCGTATCGGGGGCAAAAAATCACTGACATCAAATTTGCTCAGCCTTAATGGGGAGGTGGTGACGTGTCACCTCCCAGTTATTGCTACCTACAACAAATAGAAATAGGGGAAACCTCTCCGAGGTGATAGAGGTGCCGCGTATCATAACCCCAGGTGGGCCT
>OCVT010001298.1_pt1 | contig 10730 bp, 7 predicted proteins | sample 1539111 | NCBI WGS metagenome assembly OCVT01 (sample SAMEA3991482, study PRJEB22521) | metagenome | biome: anthropogenic terrestrial biome; feature: sewage plant; material: raw primary sludge | place: Sweden | collected 2012-09-26 | reverse complement strand
TTCTTGTTGTAGCATCACCAGATTTTACTTTTTTGGTGTGTACGTGTATGTCTAGTTTCATATTTCAGTTTTATAATCAATATTATTTCGTAATCTATATTAGATAGCCAAGCAAGGTTACGGTTATTTATAAAAATATATTTATGGGTTTCAGTATATTGATTTTTATTTAAAAAACTATTCAAAAACAAATAAATGAAGTGTTACATTTAACCCATATCAAACCGATTATTTTCTAAACTATTAATATATTTAAAATTTTGTTTCAAATCTTTATTATTATATATATTCTCTTCAAAATTTATAGATTAGGACGACTAACTCCCCAATTCCAATTGGTTTTTCACCAAATTATAATAATTCGCTTTCTTAGAAACCAATTCTTGATGGTTGCCATGCTCTACGATTTCTCCTTTTTTCAGAACAATAATCTGGTCTGCATTTTTTACGGTAGAAAGCCGGTGTGCAACGATGATTACAGTCTTACATTTAAAAAAAGTTTGCAGATTATCATGTATTATTTTTTCATTTTCAGCATCTAATGCAGAAGTGGCTTCATCAAAGAAAATAAAATGTGGATTTTTATATACTGCTCTAGCTATCAATATTCGCTGTTTTTGTCCGCCAGAAATTCCATTTCCTGAAGCACCAATTTTGGTATTTAATCCTAATGGCAGTTCCTCTACAAAGGATTTGATATTAGCGGTTTCCAAGGCTTGGTTAAGTTTGTCATAATTTATTTTTTCATCATTTGTGGCTATGTTTCTTTCAATGGTGTCAGAAAATATAAAACCATCCTGCATCACAACACCACAGTTTTTTCTTAAATCCATAGGCGAAATTTCATTGATATTTAGATGGTTAAAAAATATCTCACCATCCACAGGTTCATAAAATTTAAGAAGCATTTTGATGAGCGTGGTTTTTCCGCTTCCGCTGGCTCCAACAATGGCTGTAACCTTTCCATCGGGAATAAAAAGATTGATATTTTTTAAAACATACGGCGATTGCGGACCTTCATACTGAAAAGAAACATTTTTGAAATAAATACCTTTCTCAATGCCATTTTGTTCTGTATATTTTTGGCTTAATAGCAGAACTTGGTCTTTTTTTTCTTCTTCAGGATGATTTTGTACTTCGTTTAATCGAGACAAACTCAATTTTGCATCTTGTAGGGAACGAAAGAAAGAAATTAGTTGGCTCACAGGAGAGTTCATTTGACCGATAATGTACGAAACACTGAGCAAAGCCCCCAAAGTCATGTGCCCTTTAATAACAAAATATGCAGAAAGAAAAGTAACCAAAATGTTTTTAAACTGGTTAATGAAATCAAACCCCGAAATTTGTACTTGGTCTAATTTCAAAATTCGGATATTGATTTTAAACAAATTTTGTTGAATTTGCTCCCATTCTCTGCGCTTGAAATCTTCAAATTGGTTGAGTTTCATTTCCGAAACTCCGTTGATGATTTCGTAGATTGATTCTTGGTTCTCACTTCTTTGTTGAAAACGGAAGTAGTCTAATATTTTCCTTTTTTTCATCCAATAAAGCGACCATATTACAGAAATAATAGTAAGAGCCATATAAACTGCCAAAATCCTAAAATCGTAATGCCAAAGCACAGCAAAAAATGCAGTAAAAGTAATGATGGAAAACAGAGTCATAAGACTTTGTGAGGTAAGAAAATTTTCAATCCTTTCGTGGTCTTGAATGCGCTGGTTGAAGTCACCCATTAATTTAGTGTCAAAAAACTTAATAGGAAGTTTAAGTAGTTTTTTTAAAAAATCGGAAATAATTTGAATATTAATTTTTGTACCAACAACGAGCATAATCCAGTTTCGGAAAATATAGATGACGATATTTCCAAAGAAAAATGCTAACTGTGCAAGTAAGATGTAAGTGATGATTGAAAAATTCTTTTTACTAACTCCGTCATCTATAAGTTTTTGCGTAAGAATAGGAAAAACCAAAGTGGTAAGTGTACCCAAAGTAAGCAGGAAAAACATCCAGCCCATTTGTCTTTTATAGGGTTTGAGATAGTTCAGCAAATATTTTATGGAGAGTTTTTCTTCCTGTGGCGGTGTTTGTTTATAAAATTCTTCTGTGGGTTCTAAAAACAGAGCCACACCTTTTTCTCCGTCTGAACACCATGATTTTTTAAATTTTTCTTCATTTAATGAGATAAAACCATGTCCAGGATCTGCAATTTTGTAAATAAGTTTCCCAGTGAAAATATTTTTTGAAATTTTATAAAGGACTACAAAATGGTTTTGGTTCCAATGTAGAATGCAAGGTAAAAGCCCATTATCAAAATCGTCAGCATTTAATTTAGCGGAGATATCGCTAAAGCCTATTTTTTTTGATGCTTCGCTAATACCCAACAAAGAAACGCCTTCTCTCGTGATAAAACTTTTATTGCGAAGATACTGCAATCCGAAGTCTTTGCCATAGTATGATGATATCATGGCAAGACAGGCTGGACCGCAGTCCATTTGGTCATGTTGTGGAAAGAATTTTAACTTATTCTCTTTCATTTATAGGGCGGTGCCGTTATTGAGTTGATACTAAATTTAAAAATCTATTTTTGACTAATTGTAATTTTCTGTTTTCATCGAAATTTTTCACACAGTATTCTTTACCTTCATTTTCCATGGAAATCTGACTACAACCGCCACCACAGATTGGTAATATTTTACATGTAAAACAAGGTTTATTTTTAATTTTTGATTCTAATCTTTTATTATATTTTTCATTCCATTCTATTAATCCATCGTCCAATAAATCACCTTCTTTAATTGCGCTTGCGAAATCTCTAGCTGTGCATTTAAAAACCTCACCATTATAATTTATTGTTGCATGATTTTTTGTGTCTGCATAGCAAGGGGATTTGAAAGAGTCTATTTCGTCTCGTGACGTTGAAATTAAATTATATTTTTTAAAATACTCAATTTTAAGTTCAAGCAAATCTTCCAAATCATCTTCATCTTGCCATACTTGATGAAAATCAAAAGTTATTTTGGATAAAACTTCTCTTGGAAAATCTTTAAAAAAATCAGCGACTTTTTCGATATTATCTAATGTCGTTCTTGTGAAATTGATTCTTACATTTACATCTAGCCCATTCTTTGCAAGCATCACAATATTTTCAATAATGATATTATATGAACCCCTTTTTTTTGAAATATACCTAATACTATCATGTTCTTCTATATAGCCATCTAAAGTGATTTGAAAGTATTGCAATTTGTTTTCTTTGAATATTTTAATTTTAAATTCATCTATTAACAAGCCATTGGTTGTTATAGAAGAAAAAAAAGTGATGTTTTCAAATCTTTTTTTTGCATATTTTAATATAGGCTCTACTGTTTGTTCAAAATATAGTAAAGGTTCTCCACCAAACCATGCTAAATGAAAGACTTGTAAGTTTGGATTATTACTACATAAATAATCCATGTGCTTACATATGCGTTCAATAATATCACTTTTTAAAATTGAGTCTTTAATATGACTTTCATAACAGTACCAACATTTAAAATTACAATTCATTGTTGGATTTATTGTTAATTCATATTTTGTTTCATTGTTTATTAGCCTTTGATTCATCTTACGAATTTGTTCAATTTCGTCTATATCATTTTCAACGATGAAATTTTTATTATATAATTCTGAATAAAAGTCAGGATGCAGATTTTTTAAATCATCAACATTATTTTCATTCAATGATGCAACAAATAGTTCATTTAAAAAATTATTCAATACTAAAAATTCATTACTCAAGGAATTATACCAAATCTGATGACCATTATAAAAAAAATTACTGTTAAAATTACTGTTTTTCATCTCTTTTGTTAATTTGGTGTTTGAAAATATGACTGGTTTAAAAACCAGCCATATAAATTTTCAGTTAGGCTTCTGCAGAAACACATCCTTTTGGACATGAATTTTTGCAGTTGTTCATTAAAGGAGCCGCTTCAGCAACTAAACCACTTAGTGATGTAAACCCTCCTTTTAGTTTACCTTTCTCGTTTTCCTGAAGAGTTTCCATTTTACTTACTAACTCTAAGAATTTTTGGTTTTGATTTTTCTTTTCCATTTTAATTTTTTTTTGGAAAGTTTGAAATTCAGTTTTTGCTTTAAAGAAAGCTATATTTAAACATATTGATTGTATTGGCCACTACAAGAATATGTGAAAATCATTTAAAAAGTTGCTGCCGGAGCGGTAGAGTTATCCAGCTTCTTCTGGATTTGCAGTTTCTTACCCGAAGATAAATCATAACTCAAACCCAGTACGAACATATTTTTATTGCTAAATATTTGTGTCGTTCCCTCATAATTTACTAAACTTTTAGGTATTGATTTCATTTTATATTCAGACGGCATCCCCATCCAATACATTCCCGCAGAAAACTTAAAATTGTTGAATTGATAGCCCACAAAAAGATGGTTGGCATTCTCATTCGTACTGATAAATGCCCCATCCAAGCTATAAACTGGAATTGTAAACTGGTAATAGATTGAGAAATTTTTGTATTCCGAACTTATGTCGAAGGAATTATTAATAAAATCATATTTAAAAGACCTGCCGTCTTTATATTTTATCTTCATTGTGGTTGGTTCTAAATTTAATTTCAATACCAATAAATTATTTTTAAACGGTTTGTAAGAACCTGAAATCTCAATCCCGAATTCTTTGTATGTTGCATTATCATAAGATAAGGCGTATTTCTGCAAATCATTTCTAAATGAGTAACTCTGCATTAAATAATTTTGAAAAAAGCTTGCGAAAACTAAAGTGTTCAGATCAAAATAATCATTGCTAAAAGAATATTTCAAGTTGTTCCGAAATAAATGCATTGGTTTCAGATAAGGATTTCCAGTTGAAACAATATTTGGAACAGAAAGCGTGATGTTTGGACTCAACATATCACTCGAAGGACTTTGAGATTTGTAACTGCTCGAAAATCTTAAACTTTGATTCTTCGCCAAATCATAACTCAGTACAAGTTTTGGAGTCGGAGCCCAATCGTTTTGTGTGGTTTCCGCACTTTTATTATGGATGTTAGTAAGGCCAACTCCTACACGATAGCCAAATTTATTCCATTTCCCCGTATATTCGGTGTAAAGGTATTGTTCTAGGTAATTCACATCGTAGTGCGAAGCACCGAGCAAATTAACCAAATCATTAGAAATTGCAGTGTTTGAAATCCTATAACCCAAACTCAATTTTCCTTTTCCAAAACTATGGACATGTGCAATTTCGCCTACTATTCCCGTCTGTTTCGCATGCAGATTCATATCGTTAATGAAGACATCGGTATTGTCCGCAATATTCCATTCGTGATCAAATTGTGAGGAATTTGTAGTGTAATGTGAACCGATAAAGTTCAGACTCAACTCATCCTTTTTGCCAATATTTTTGGAATAATAAAGGTCTAAAGTTGGGTTGGTATAACCTTGATTGCTGTTGCTTACCGAGGCATCATTTTGACTTAAATTCCCTTGCTGAAGAACACTTCCAGTATTTCCTTTGGAAAAATAATTCATTGGATTAATGCTGAATTTTGCCTGAAAAGTATAATTTCCTGCATCTACATTTGCATATCTCACAGCAATATTTTGGTCGGTATAGCCAAAATGGTCTTTGCCATGCATATCGGAACGGTAATGAGTCCCATTCAAATCGTAATCATAGATTTTGCTATATTGTCGGTTGTCATAATCCCTTAAATTAATTGAATATTCCAAACCAAAATCATTTTTTCCTTTCGTGTATCCTGCATAAGCAGAACCATTAACAAAACCTGTTGTTAATGCAGAAGTAACATCTGCACCATAAGAGTAGCCCACTTCAGGGTTTCTTGTAATAATATTAACTACAGTTTCTGCACGTTGGGCATATCTTGCTGGTGGAATGTCAAAGTATTCTACTCGCACAACATTTATGGGGGCAATACTTTTGATTTGATTATCTGATGCTTCTATTCCATTAATAAGAAACAGTATTTTAGCTCCTTTTATACTCGTTACAGTATTTGAAATAGGATCAAGTTGTAGTTCCGGAAGCGTGGTTAATAAATCTTTAGAATGTCGTGCTTTTTCCAATGCATCTTTGTCGAAAGTATAATTGGCATGGTCGGTAAACTGCTTTTTCTTTTGAGATTTAATGAGTACTTCCTGAATTTCTTTCGTTTTCAAACCGATAGTATCATTTTTTTTATCTCCATCAGAGGCTATAACACTTACGTTTTGTGCGTGTAAAAAAGGCCAAGAACAAAATACTAAGACTAAACGAATTAGCAATTTTTCAAGTTTAATAATCATAATTCTATTTTTTAAATAAGACAGTTCCTTATGTTACATTATAACAGAAAGATTACCATTTTATTGGTCCTTTCACAGGTGGGTCTTTTTCTTCTAAAGTTTGAGTTGTGGCAATACTGTCATTTATTTTTGTAGTAGATGTAACTTCAGTATTTTTCATTACTTTTGCGGTTTCGCTTTTGGGTGTTATACTTTCGTTTAATTCATCTACCTGCCTACAACCAATTGCAGATAAAATTGCAGCAAATAAAAATGCTGTCAGGATAAACTTTTTCATTTCCTTATTTTTTATTGGAGTTAAATTGGGTTTATCCCAGCGCTGGGGTTTTTTAGAATTCTGTTTACGAAATTATTGTACCTCTTGTATCCTTACAACACTTTGTAGTCGCAATTCACTAATTAGGACGTCCTAATTAGTGAATTAGGACAATGTTTTTACCACTATAAATCTTTGATATAAAAACATATATAATTCTTTTTTACAATTCTTTACTCTATAAGGATTTTCTGTAATAAAATTTGATATTTTTTGCTTATTTTTGGGAAAATTTGTGTTAAAATTTACTGTTTTGCAACTAAAAAAAATCATATTGTCATTTTTTTTATTGGTTTTTGTTGCCAATAGCGGTTTCTTTTTTGCCCAATCCTTTATTGAACTCCGTGCAAAATATGGCGACCTTGAAGAGAATGACGAGAGAGCACTTCCATTTATTAAGCATTATATAGACAAGGCGAAAAGAGAAAAAGATTATACGCATTTGGCACAAGGTTATTTTGATGCAGGGTATTATAATGCAGATGCACCAGTAAAATTAAAATATGCCGATAGTGCAATTGTATCTGCCAAACAATCAAATAACGATGAAAAGAGAATTACCTCATATATGATGAGAGGCACTCTTAACTATTTCTACAACAGAAACTATAAAACCGCATTAGATGATTATCTAAAGGCCTTTGATATAGCAAAAGAAACAAATGATGAATTTCAACAGCATACAATATTATATCACATTGGCGTTGTTAAAAGTTACCTCGGTTATTATCAGGAAGCATTAGAGAATTTCAAAAAATGTATTTCTTATTTTGAACCACTTTCCAATGATAAAACGCTTCACCCTAATTTAATTTTTAATAATAAAAAAGGATATTATAATAGCCTTCATCAGGCAATTGTATGTTATAGAAATTTAGGAAACTATAAAACTGCCGATTCACTTATTAAAGTCGGATTATCTAAAACATATGGCTCAAAAGAATTTTCTTTGGAACACGCTTATTTCCAAAAATGTAAAGGTATTGTTTATTATCACAACAAATTGTATCAGGAATCAATCAACCTATTAAAGAAAGCGCTTCCCGAAATAAAAAACAATAAAGATTTTGCATGGGAATCAGTAAGTTTTTTTTATCTGGGCAAATCTTATTCAGCACTAAACCAGCAAAAAGAAGCAACAAATTATTTTACAAAAGTAGATTCCATTTTCCAAAAAAATAATTTTATACTTCCGGAGTTAAGAGAAAACTATGAAATTTTGATTAAAGATTCAAAACTAACGAATGACACCAAAAAAGAGCTGTACTACACCAATAGTCTTTTGAAGGCAGACAGCATTATTTCAAAAGACTTCAATGAACTGTCTTCTAAAATTCATAAAGAATACGATACCCAACAATTATTGGATGCAAAGAATAATTTAGAGAAACAAAAACATTGGGGTGTTTTATTTACTTTATTGATTGTTATTCTTGCTTTGGTTTTAGCATTTTTGCTTTATAGTTATTATAAAAAAGAAAAAAACATTCAAAAAAAATATGGGGAATTAGAACAAAGGTTGATGCAAAGTGTTTCCATTGTACCTGTTCAGAAAATGGAAATTATACTTTCAGCAAAATCCAGCCTTAAAGAAAAGACTTTTAATGATGTTTTAAAGAAATTAGAAAGATTTGAGAAGAAATTAGAGTTTACCGAAAAAGGTTTGACATTAAACAAATTGGCAAAAAAATTTGATACCAATTCCAATTATCTGTCACAAGTAATTAGTGAGAAAAGAAACATTAATTACAATAAATACTTATCCGAACTCAGAATTAATTACATCACGCAAAAACTTTATAACGATAAAGAATACCTAAAACTTACCGTAGAGGCTTTGGCTGAAAAATCAGGAATTGCCTCTCGGCAAAATTTTTCTGATCTTTTTTATGAGATTAATGGTCTCCGCCCAACAGATTTTATTAAACTGAGGAAAAAAGAGTTGGAAAAAAAAGATGGTATTTCAGGTGTTTTATCTTAATCTTATTTGTTAAAGTTAGGATTTTATATTACGGACTCAGAAATAGTTAAATTTATCTTACAGAATTTTCTATTATTAAATGTTTGTAGCCACCTTTGTTGAAAGGATTATTCCAAGAATTTATATTTTATAAATCCAACATAGCCATAGTTAAAAAATGCTTTGTGTCAGATTAAATCATAGCTATTACACTTTATCGTTTTAATCTATTAATAATGACTTCATTATTTTTAATTGAATTGCCCCTCAAACTCTCCTTATATTTTTCTTCTAACCATTCTTGACTTTGAATTCCCTCAATTTTCAAAATCTTAACTTTTTCAATTTTTTTTTCTTCAATACATAATTTAAGGTTTTCAACTTTGAAACTTTTAAAATGTCTTGAAGAATAAATTTCTCCGCTAATGCGGATTTCTTGTTTTTTAAGCAATGTTTTAATAAGTTCGGGAGGCATTCCCATTTTTTCACATTCTATAATAATGGCAAGAGAATCTTTAATATCAGGCTGGTATTGTGCTATTTTATCAAAAATTTTGTTTTGTTTTTCTATAGTATTTTCTAGTTTTAATACGGATTCCTGTAGTTTACCTTGCTCCCTTTCTTTTTGATTTTTGAAACAAACCATTTCCTTTTTTATCTGCTCATTTTCCTGCTCCACCTTCTTTGTTTTAGAACCTGTTATGGCATTGGCAAAATTTTCAACAATCCTTTTTGAAGAAATATTTTTTTCAATAGACTTAAGCTCTGATTGTTTTATGTTCTTCTCCTGTTCGAGTTGCTGATTTTGCAGATGAAGATTCCGGTAATATTCAGCAGTAGAGATGTGTTTGGCTTCCGAACCCTCTATTCCCCGCCTTAATCCATATTTAGCCATTGCTGTTGCATAAGTATTTTGATAATGTTTCAGCTTGTTTCTTGCCATTATGTCATCTGCACAAAGCCTGTTGTCATTTAAGTTTTTCTTTTTATAAGTTTGAGAATCATTCGCTTTTCTTCTTTCTCCTGTTACTATGGGGACAATGGTAGCGTGAATATGAGGCGTTTTTTCGTCCATATGCAAGACAGCAGAAACCAAATTTTCTTCTCCGAAAGTCTCTTTTATCCAATTGAGATTATCATTGCACCAATTGTTCAGTTGTTTATTTTCCTCTATTGTTTTCATTACTTCGTGAGTTCCAGAAAGCAAAACTCTGATTGCTCTAACTTGATTAGTTCCAATCTTTCTTTTTAGGTGAGCATTATCCAATCTATATTGTATTGCAGAAGTTCGATTTTTGATGCTTTCAGGATAAACAATAAGTTCTTTATTAAGATGGCTACGTGAAGCGTCAGCATTTTTTGGGTGAATGGTTCTTTCAATATGAGCTGACATCGCAGAATCATTCCCTTTAGCTTTTTCTAAGTGTAAAACAGTATAAGACATTTTTCTTTAATAAAAACGTTAAACAAAATTGGGGTTTCCAAAGGGGAGTTTCCCCTTGGCTTATTGGGGCTTTTTTAGAGTAGTGCAACGGAGCGTTAAGAAAAAGCCCTAATAAGCTATGGCTTTTTTGATCAAAAGCCGAACATGTAACCGCTATCTTTTCCGTCTATAAGAGTTTGACTGCTCTGATTTTATGCTCTCGTCAATATCATCAGTTAATTTATTCTTCAGATTATTCTTGTTTACCAGATAATCATTCAAGTCTTTGTGATTTTGGTAATGGCTCGATTTATCAATGAGATTTTTACCAAAAGATTTTAAAAAGGAAATCGCTCTTTGCCCAGCTTCATCATTATCTAAATATGTCATTATAGTATTATGTGATTTAATGAATGATTGGGCTTTTTCCAGATTGCTGACAGAATTGAGAACAACACTGCTTTCCTGCAAATGAAAAGTATTTTTGAGCGTTAAATACGAAAGGTAATCCACAAACCCCTCGAATACTTTGCATACATCATTACCAACTCCATTTGTTGTGGGAGCTTTTGATGTGCATCCTTTAAAATACTTGTTCCGCAATTCATATCCATTGATATCGTTTTTATAACCAATGGCAAAATAATACTTGTCATTAACCAAATAGCTCACTTCTTTGCAATGATGCATTGCTATGTTCACATTAATTC
>OCVT010001297.1_pt1 | contig 10731 bp, 5 predicted proteins | sample 1539111 | NCBI WGS metagenome assembly OCVT01 (sample SAMEA3991482, study PRJEB22521) | metagenome | biome: anthropogenic terrestrial biome; feature: sewage plant; material: raw primary sludge | place: Sweden | collected 2012-09-26 | reverse complement strand
TGGCCAAAATGATGGGCTGATGCAAAAGAATTTGAGCAGGATATTCAAATCGGTGGTAGAAACAGTAAGGCTCAAACGGTAAGGATAAATATTCCGGATGTTCGTTTGCCGTAGAGTTGATAAGTTGCAGTTTTTTACCTTTGCAATATTCTACGATTTTCCCAAAATTAATCTCTTCTTCACCTTGTGATTTTACTAGCAAAAACCTTGCAATTTTGCTTCCACATTGTGCAAAGCAAATTCCAAGTAACTCTTTCACCAGATCTTTAAAAATAATTTCTGTGGATTTGTTTTCTAACATTTTCTCATAATCAAATTGTTCATAGATGATAGAAAGGATGTTAAGTGAGATTTTAGGAATAAGCAATTCCCACATTTTCAATGCCATTTGTTTTGGGTCCAAAATTAATTTAGATTTCATCCATTTCGCAACGGTCAATCCAAGAAGGAACCTGCGAACATTTGAACCCTTAATCCCTTGCAATTCTAACGAAGCTGCTTTGGTGTTTTCCAGAATGGTTGGATTTGCTTCAAAATTAGCATCACAATAAGTTAATCCCAAAGTTATTACACATTGGTCGTCGTTGACCAATGCATATGATCCAAGCGATAACTGTCTGCATTCAACCTCACACGAAATGGAAATAACACACTTGCACTTCCCTCCAAAATAACTTATGGCTATGGGCTCCAGTTCGCAACCGAAATCAGTGCTAATAAGCACAGTCGTATTGTCGTTCGTGTAATCAGACAGCAATCGACAAGTTGTTTCGAAAGACTGTAAGGAAATTGCAGACACTAACACAATGTCAATTGAATACGTATTTGCACCGTTATGTTTTAATTTGTGGTGCAGCTCTTTGATATCCTTAGTGAAAATGTTTGGCGTGTAGAAATTGGCGCCTAGTTTTGTCGATTTCCAGGCAACTAACTCGTCACTAGACACATATTGCGAGACCAGTATTATAAAAGAGTTGCTCAAACTTAGTCTCCATCCTAGAAATTGTGCTGCTGGTGTTTCTCCAACTGTAAAAAAAAGGAAATTTAAATTTACATATATATGTTAGTAAATTTTTGTTCGAATGTCTGTTTTCTTAAACTTCTTTGCCATACCTATTAAGCACGTTAATTGGTTTTCTTCCATTACTAATGCGAGTTCTTGCCTTCAAAAAAAGAAAGAAAGGCTTAGGAATACAATTTGAACTAGTATTTGTATCGTGCGTCTATGTGCTTTTGTTAATATGAAGCGTATTATTAACTCCATTCATTTTACTTTTCATTCAAATTTTGATAGTATAATATGCCTTTGTCTGCCCGGACCCTGAATTACTGACACAAAATGAAGGGATCAGTGGCCCTGAAAAAAAAAAAAAAAAATAAACGGCGCGCGGAGTAATTATGATTATGATTATGGTTATGATTATTATTACAACTCACTATTCTAAGTCTATATCGTAAATAAGGGTCGTGTCCGTAGAATTCCCCTGCCAGCCTCTGTTGCCACTTGTGCTTATTATAAATCTTGAAGTGGGGTCGAGGTATAAGTTTGATATAATACCACCGTGATGGCCCGGCACGATGAGGAACGGCACTTTAGAACTCTTTGTAGTCGAATTCGAAGCATCTACTGCAATTTCAACGTTGTACAATCTGATATTATCCCGCGATGCACATAGTAAATGCTTGTTATTAGGCATGGCTTTAACACAAGAGACAGGCCCTGAAATAGAAGGCAGTTTCAAATTATGGATAGGTTTCGAGGGCATCTTCAAGTCAAACTGCTCCACACAGGCATTCCTTCTCCCTGCATACACATGATCACCATCTACACCCCAACATGCGGACAAACACCACGGTGGGACGCCTGCACCTCTCTCCAGAGACAATGCTGGCGACTGCGTCATGCGTCGGTCCCAAATATGCACGGAACCGTTCAACCCTGAGGTCATAAAAACGGATTCATCATAGACTATGTTCAAAGATTCTTCAGATATCTGTTCTTTGTTCTCTTCACCATTAGAACCATCCCCCGTCTCGACGGGTTCGTTGCCAGCATCTTGCTTTTCGTCTTCGTCTTCATCACCAAACAGAGAATCCATATCGTCATCTGCATTTTCATTCTCTTTACCACTGTTGACGTTACCGGACACATCCACGGACGAGTACAGCGGCCGCATTTCCAAAGATGACAATTCAGACCTTGATTTTTTAAACTCATTAACTATGTCACCCGTCTGCAAATCCCATTCCAAAAGACGCTTATCCCAGGAACCACTCAAAAACCTGTCCTCTTGACCGTTTAATCTCAGTATGTTAACGATTTGGGTATGTCCATTCCTGCCCTTAAAATAGTGCGCAATGCTCCCCTCCATGTAGCGAACGCCCTGCATGGTAATCCCACCATTCTGTAGCCCGCTCAGTATAAAGAGGCATTCGCTTTGGACTTCCAAAGAATGAACGGGGCTAACTTTGGGCTCGTAATCTGTCTTATTAGCGGAGAGTTTCATTTCTGATTTTTTCTGCGGGATCTCATTTTCCCAGTACGACTGCAAGATACCCGCGTTCTGAATAGACTCAGCCAACGAATGCTTCTGCAGGATAGTTAGAGAAAGCTTCCCCTCAAGCGTGTTCAGCAAGTCGTACTTCCTTATGTATCCATCGCTACCGCCCAAAAACAGGTACTTGAGACCCCTGGACACGGCCAACGCATTGACGTGCGTCTGGATGGGTATGGCTGCCGTGGGGTAGATATTGTACGAATCCGCAATCTGTGCGGCATGCAACATGTGCTTATAGTACTCATAAACCTCTCCATTAGCAGAGGCTTCGTGTGTAGAGGAAGATGCTTCCCTGGACCCCACTCCTCCATCAACATCGCTCAATTTCACATCCTCGGATCCAATCTTAGTAACAGCATCGCCACTATCGCCAGCACCGCCAGCACCAGCAGCAGCAGCCTTTTGCTCATCATGCTGGTGCTCATTCGTCGGTGTAGCAATCTTATCCATTCTTGCGGCGTCGTCCTCACCATCGTCGTCCTCCTGTTCATCGTCGTCCTCTCGTTCGTCCTCGTCATCATCATCGTCCTCATCATCATCATCGTCATCCTCTTCATCTTCACCACCGTCATCATTCCCCTCGAGGTCCTGCTTTGAGTCGTTTTCCAGCCCACTCAGCATCTCTTCGTCATCCTCCTCGTCATCCACCACCTGGTTGTTAATTAGAATATCGTCAACCTCGTCCATTACGTAAAAGAAGAAAAAAAAAAAAACTGAGCCTTTAGTACACTACAGTTACTGCTACAGCCTTTTACAGCCCAGCATCTGGCACCACTACGCTATAATATATGATGCGTCTATTATGCTAGAATCCTTCCTGAAAGGGCATTCTGGAAGCCCTACGTACAGAGTGACAATATATTAGGGCATCCATAAAAATGGATTAGGGCAGCTCTGCCATTTTTTTCATAGCCGAAAGAAGAAAAACTGAAAAAAAAAATGATACGAAAAAACCGCGAAACGACGCCTTTTGTTGCGATTGTCGGGCATCGCAAGTTACGACGCGTTGTCCCTTGCATCGCTGCCGTGTGGCACGACCCACTGCGGCCTAAACGACCGAGATCGGTGCCCGGGGCAGACCACCCGAAAACTCCCGGGCATTATTTCGGTCGTTTAGTTGCGCCCCAGGGCAACCGGGGTGTATACGAGGCCGATGGCTGCGATAAACGAAAAATTCAGGCTCGTATAAGTGGCACAATAGAAGGTGAAGAAGAACAGCAGGTGCATTGAAACAAGAGGTTCAGCAGCGATCGGGTATTGTTGTTGCTGCTATTATGTAACGGTCGAAAGAAACATCGCGGTATATATTAGAGGCGGATTTCTATCTTTCTTATCAATTCGTTTTTTCATTCACTTGTTCATTCATTCTTTACATTTGTCTTGTTCTTTGAAGTGATTGCAGAGGAGGTCAGTTTGTTGCATTTGTAAAAAAAGATAATAAGAAAAATATTCGTCTAGATTTGAGATATGGATTTGGTCTTAGAAGTCGCTGACCATTATGTCTTAGACGACTTGTACGCTAAAGTTCTGCCCGCTTCGTTGGCAGCTAATATTCCTGTCAAGTGGCAGAAATTGCTAGGGTTGAACAGTGGGTTCAGCAATTCTACGATTTTGCAGGAGACTTTGAACTCCAAGAATGCCGTCAAAGAATGTAGAAGGTTCTACGGGCAGGTGCCATTCCTGTTTGATATGTCGACGACGTCTTTTGCATCGCTATTGCCTCGTTCCAGCATCTTGAGAGAATTCCTCTCACTATGGGTTATTGTTACGATCTTTGGTTTACTACTTTACTTATTCACGGCTAGTCTCAGCTACGTGTTTGTGTTTGACAAGTCGATTTTCAACCATCCTCGTTACTTGAAAAACCAAATGGCAATGGAAATCAAGTTGGCAGTCAGTGCTATCCCATGGATGTCGATGTTGACCGCTCCATGGTTTGTTATGGAATTGAACGGCCATTCTAAACTATACATGAAGATTGATTATGAAAACCACGGTGTAAGGAAGCTCATTATCGAGTACTTCACTTTCATCTTTTTCACTGATTGCGGTGTGTATTTAGCGCACAGATGGTTGCATTGGCCAAGGGTCTACCGTGCTCTGCACAAGCCTCATCACAAGTGGCTGGTCTGCACACCTTTCGCATCTCATTCTTTCCATCCTGTAGACGGGTTTTTGCAATCCATCTCGTACCACATCTACCCATTGATTCTGCCATTACACAAGGTTTCTTATTTGATTCTGTTCACTTTTGTTAACTTTTGGACTGTTATGATTCATGACGGTCAATACCTATCGAACAATCCTGCCGTCAACGGTACTGCCTGCCACACGGTTCACCATCTATATTTCAACTACAACTACGGTCAATTCACCACTCTGTGGGACAGACTAGGGGGTTCTTACCGTAGACCAGATGACTCATTGTTTGATCCTAAGTTAAGAGATGCTAAGGAGACCTGGGACGCTCAAGTTAAGGAAGTTGAACATTTCATCAAGGAGGTCGAAGGTGATGATAATGATAGAATCTATGAAAACGACCCAAATACCAAGAAGAACAACTGAATACGGTTGCCTTGTTTGTCTCATCTTTTTTCTTTTTTTCACGTTCAAGAACTTTCACACAACGAATAACGTTTATATATTTATATACACATACATGTTTTAAGATACGCATATCATTATGATGTACACCTCACGTTAGTGCAATATGCGCTATTCGTATATTAAATTTTTGCGTCCATTTAATGGCTCTTTTTCCTATTCTAGTGAAAAAAAAAACAGAAAATCGAAGAGCTGGAAAATTTAAGAACAGGCAAATAGGAAGCTGGAAGCTTTAAAATGCCCAAGATTTCGGTGAAGCGCAAGTGTTAACTAGAAAAAGGCCGCCACTACTCTATAAGCAAAACCTTATGTCCATAGCGCGATTAGTATACTCTCTTTTCAGAAGAGTACGATCGGTTCTCTTACTTTTCATTACCATATCGCTATTGTTTTACTATACGTTCCAGAATGAAATCGATATCTTGAATTCGTACGCTTTAAACGACTCACTACCGTCCATAAACAACTATGAGCACAATACAGAAGGTTCTTCGAAACTGGATCCTCCAGACCTATCGTCAACCGGTTCTGACCGAATAGCCACCGACAAGGAAAATGGCAACGTTGCAGTGGATTTGTCAGATCCAGCTACATTGAGAGAAAAAAACAAGTACTTTCCCTTGCTGTTAAAGGGATCGTCTCACCAGATTGGTTCGAATTTACCAATTTCGTCTCTTTTGACATATAAGGAAAAGTATCCCGTCTTGTTCGAATACTCATCACCTTCCTTAACTTCTACAAGCCAGAATGACGTTCATAAGATACAGCCGGCAATGCAATTGCCACCAGATGTTGATATGATAAAACAGATAAAGGACATTTTCATGAAATCATGGAACCAAGAGCAGTTGCTGCTGAAAAGTAACCTCAGAAGGGAATCTACTTGGCCCATAGATCTAATTGATTCTCTAGATACATTGTATCTATGTGGCGAGACGAAACTTTTTCAAGATTCTGTTAATATAATAGAAGATTTTGACTTTCGAGTACCTCCGTTAGCAATGGAAGTTATTGATATTCCTGACATCACTACCCGTGTCCTAGAAGGGTTACTGTCTGCATACGAATTATCTATGGATAAACGATTACTTAACAAAGCAAAACATGTTGCAGATTTCATATTAAGATCATTTGATACCCCTAATAGAATTCCTATTTTGAAATATTTCTGGAAATCTGATCTGAGAAATCGATTTCCAGACCGCACTGTTCCATCAGGGCAATTGACCACTATGGCACTCGCGTTTATCAGATTGTCACAGTTAACCCGTTTGAATAAGTATTTTGATGCTGTTGAAAGAGTTTTCACCACTATACGTCAATCATATAACGAATTTGATATGGAGTTTATGCTGCCTGACGTCGTTGATGCCTCTGGTTGCCAGTTATTAACTGAAGAGGAAATTGAGAATGGTGCACACCTAAAGGGATCCAGCATCATGAAAAGTATCAATGAAAATTTCAAGTTCGTACACTGTCAGCAGTTAGGGAAATTCTTAAATCCTCCAATGGATGATAATAGCCTCCGAGGACAATCTCAATACCAGGCTTATAGAATTAATGAAAAAACAGTACCCATTCTAGAAAATCTATTTAAAATCAATGACCTCTTCCAATCTTCTTATGATATCCTGGACGGCTCAAGTAAAAATACTAATGCTGCAACGATGGACCCCAGTATTGGTTCAGAGGTAGAAGCAGTCGACGAAATAATTGAGAAAAGAAACTTCAAAGACGGTGCTAAAAAAGATTCGACAAAAAACACCGTAGGTGATAAATCATTAATAGACTCGCAAACGTTTTTAACAAATTCCATCAGTAACATTTTCAAATTCATGACTTTTCGACCCATGTTGCCCAAGCAAACGGAAAACAAAAAGTTTAATTTTCTGAATTCCATTCTAACAAAATCTCAATTCATGCCCACGACTAATGAGCTAGATGTCACGATAAGAAAATCTTACGATGTCTCGTTATACTCATGCAGACTTGGCGGCATTCTAGGTTTAAGTTCACGTGTTCCCCACCGAGGCGGTGTCAACACGAAATATATTTTACCATCGTCACTATTGGAAATGAGCGAAATAATAACACAAAGTTGTTTTATGCTAATGGAGGAGTTCGACGGGCTGCTCCCTCAAAAATTCGAGTTGGACCCTTGCACTGATGAGACTAATGGGAATTGCGAGTTTAACGGCGAAACTAAATCACGAATGATTGCCAACGGCGAATATGAAACTTTTGAAAATGACCTAGATGTCGGGATCAAAGTTTCGAATTATGGGAAAGGTGGGAATGACCAGAAAGCTAAGAGAAATTTACTAAGCAAAGATGGGGTAACAGAGACTCAAAACATAAAAGGTAATACAGTTGGAAGCTCGAAATCGATTGCTGAAATAGACGGCGACGAAGTAACGCAAATACGTAGAGTTTTTACGCTTGGTAAGGATATCAAACCGCATATTACAACGGACGATACCATGGGTTCTCAGTGGAAAAACCATCCGGACTGGCCATTTTGGGTCAACAAGGTAGAATCCAGAAGATTGTTGGATTCGAATATCATTGAATCTATATTTTATATGTACAGAATCAGTGGAGAACAAAAATGGAGAAGCATGGGTAAGCAGTCTTTTGGAATCTTAATGCAAGAATTGATGGAACTAAACAGTGGTGCCAAAGGATTGTGGCAAATAAAGGAATTTTATGAAAACGGTGAAAAAGTGAACAATGATTTACCTAGCTATTGGTTCTCCAGAACATTAAAATACTATTTGCTACTATTCAGCGATGGTGACAAGGTTTCCCTGGACAAACACATCTTAACTCAAGGAGGGCACATAATCAAAAAGAAATGAAGTTAACGTTAGAAAAATCGTACGCACATACATACATACATATAGGTACATATATACATAACGAGAAGAGGAGAAAATGAATACTTATACAGTAATGTTTATTTTTTTGGGATTAAGTGTCGTTGTGGTGATTTCTTTACACAGCCAATGGGTATTCGCCAGCCCAGTCGTAAATTTCCTTTTTCCAGGTGTTCAAAACATCAGAGCCTTCGTCGACCTTGGCTTTGAAGTCCTTTAATCTACAAGCATCCTTTGGCAAGCTTTGTTGAACTTGTTGAGCGAATTCTACAGCCTTGTTAATGTATTGAACAATTCTGTGGAAATCTTCTTCACCCATTCCTCTAGTGGTCATGGCTGGAGCCCCAATACGGACACCACCTGGAACCAAAGCAGATTTGTCACCTGGAATAGAATTTTTGTTCAAAGCAATGTTAATCTTTTCACAAATGTATTCAACACGAGCACCATCAACACCCTTTTCTCTCAAGGATACTAGAACCATGTGAGAATCGGTACCGTTGGAAACTAATCTGTAGCCCAAGTTCTTAAATTCACTTTCCAAAGCCTTAGCATTCTTCAAGACTTGAGTTTGGTATTCCTTGAATTCTGGAGTGGCAGCTTGCTTCAAAGCAGTGGCCAAAGCAGCAATGGTATGGTTGTGTGGACCACCTTGGTGACCTGGGAAAACAGAGAAGTTAATTGGGTTTTCCAAGTCGTATAGAACTTCCTTACCGGTCTTAGGGTTGATAGATCTCACACCTCTTCTGAAGAAAATCATAGCACCACGTGGACCTCTCAAAGACTTGTGAGTGGTGGTGGTAACGATATCAGCGTATTCGAAAGGAGATGGGATGACACCTGCGGCGATCAAACCAGAAATGTGGGCCATGTCTACCATCAAGTAAGCACCACATTTGTCGGCGATTTCTCTCATTCTCTTGTAGTCAATTAAACGACAGTATGCTGAAGTACCAGCAACAAGAACCTTTGGTCTATATAGGATGGCGTTCTTTTCTAAAGTATCGTAGTCGATAATACCGGTTTCTGGGTTAACTCTGTATGGGAAAGATTCAAAGTATGTGGAAACAGCAGAAATTTTTCTGTTTTCAGTAGCGTAACCGTGAGACAAATGACCACCATCTGGTAGGTATAGACCCATCAATCTTTCATGAGGCTTCATAATAGCTTGATAAACTTGCAAGTTAGCAGGAGAACCAGATAAAGTTTGGACGTTAACACCCCATTTGTCTGGAGTAACATGGAAAGCTTTCAAAGCTCTTTGTTGACATAGAATTTCCATTCTGTCAATGTGTTCATTACCACCGTAGTAACGAGCACCTGGATAACCTTCAGAATATTTGTTGGACAATGGAGTTCCAAGGGCATCGAAAACGGAGGTTGAGGTGAAATTTTCAGAAGCAATCAAATCGATGGAGTGCTTTTGTCTTTCAATTTCATCCTTGATAATGGAGTCCACTTCAGGGTCGGTGTCCACCAAATGAGAGGTGATCAACTTATGATGAGCGTCGGATAGAGTGTAAGGCATGTTAAGGAGGATTCGGTTTAAGCTGTTATGCTTTGCTATGGGGTAGTATCTTTCGTAAAGGTTACACTATAAGAAGGAAAGATTACTGAACGCAAACTAAGGGAAGCAAGTTCTGCATTATATATAAAACAAGATGAAGAAGACTCATGGTTCGGTCTAAGATGATTATGAATTTAAAAATTATACAGAGTAAAAAGCGAACATGAGAAACCCAAGAGATAGAGTCAAACCTTTATGGTCAAAGCAACCTGAAAGGGTCATTTCTCACCAGGAGTCATGTTTCGTGTGTGAAATATTTGAAAAATTTCACTTCTTTTTTCTTTTTTTTTTTTCTACATTAAAAATCGGTGCGTTGTCTTTTCAAAGATGAGGTAGATGAAGATGGTGACTCCGGCTGTTCAGATCCGATTGACTCGACCGACTCTGTTTCCTGTGGTGGCTTCAAGTAGTTGTCCATGTACCATTGCAATTGAGCTATGCTCTCTTTGATATCACTATAAGCAGTGTGGGCAGCTTCTTTTTTTGGATTACGTGCTTGTAAAGCGGGATTGTGTCTGCGGGCAACTTCCATGATGCTACTGACGTCAACTATTCTGTAAAACAGATGATCAATGACCTTGGGAAACTCGCGGACCATGAACAAGCGGTCCATATGTACACTATTGCCTGCCAAGACGCCAACGTTCTTGTCTGGGATGTAGCGCTGGATGTACTCTAGCAGCTCATCTTCTACCTGGGCCAAAGTCTTCTCACTTGCCAAAACTTTGGCGGTGAGACCGCTATTACCGTGGTGCTCGATACACCACTCGTTCATTTTGTTCATCACCTCGGGACCATAATGGATGACGCTCTCATAATGCGAGTCTCCTTGGCCATCGGCCGCTTTGACGGGTGCCAGGTGTCCATCGGTGATGATGCAGCAAATCTCGATAATTCTGTCATTCACGTGGTCTAAACCGGTCATCTCGCAGTCGATCCAGACCAAGGGTTTGAACAGCTTGGTTTTAAGTTCGGGTGTTTGCGCCATTGATTGCAGGTTTTGGATGGTTCGAGGACGTAAGTACTGTGAAACGGATCTTCTGTACAGCGAGAAGAAGTTTGGGCGAGTGCGAGCTACGATTCTTGCCGGAAACAAAGATCGGAAGAGCGTCGTGTAGGGAAAGAG
>OCVT010001296.1_pt1 | contig 10731 bp, 5 predicted proteins | sample 1539111 | NCBI WGS metagenome assembly OCVT01 (sample SAMEA3991482, study PRJEB22521) | metagenome | biome: anthropogenic terrestrial biome; feature: sewage plant; material: raw primary sludge | place: Sweden | collected 2012-09-26 | reverse complement strand
GGGCAATTCTACCCAATGCCGCCAGTCTGTTGTCGTGGTCGATAAGTCAGCGCCGGTTCCTGACTGCTCAGCGTTTGATACACTCCGTCTGGCTGTAACTATTGATGCCTGTCAGTTGGCTATGTCGGAGGTTAAAACGAAAGCTCCGGTTGTGCCTGATAACTGTGACAGTGTCAGGGGAGTCCTTTTGTCCAATTTGTCTTATCTGCCGATTGGAAACAGCACATTGACATGGATGTTCAGAGATGTGGCGGGCAACGAGACAGTTTGCAAGCAGACTGCCGTTGTTTCAGATAAATTTGTTCCCGTTTATGATTGTTCCCGTTTGCCAATCTTGTCGGCTTGCATCAGAACCAATACGGACCATTTGAATGCCAGCCAGATAAAACTGACTGTTCCCGTTGCGCATGATAATTGTGTGGACATCTCTGGACAATTGGAAGAGACTCCTGCTTCCTATAAAGTGGGGACCACAAATCTTGTTTGGCAGTTTGTGGATGCCGCGGGAAATGCTGCAACTTGCAGCCAGCGTGTGGTGGTGTCAGACAGTTTTGCGCCGCTCTTCAATTGCTCTTCTTTGAGCGATGTGGTGGCCAGTCTCACTACGGCCGATACGGTTTTGGCGGCTTCGCAATTACATATCGGGATGCCGCAGGCTGTTGATAATGTGGATGGCGTTATAACGGGCAAAATGGAGTCTGCGCACGATTTCTATCCGATTGGCACTACTGATGTCCAGTGGCTGTTTGTTGACCATGCGGGCAACAGAACGGTCTGTCAGCAGAAGGTGATAGTGAATGACAAGTATGCGCCGTTTATTGATTGTTCTTCCATTACCGATGTGGTGGCTTATCTCCGTGAGGATGGCTGCTCTTTGACTCCCGCCGATTTGGGCTTGTCCGACCCAGTCGCTGTTGATAATGGAGGACGGCTCATTACGGGAGCCTTGAATCAGCCTATGACGGCCTATCCGGTTGATACCACCAAGCTGGATTGGCTGTTTGTGGATGCTGCGGGTAATGTTACTACTTGCCCTCAGACCATTGTGCTGAAAGATACGCTGCCTCCAGTCTGGATGCCTGGATGTGTCGATACGGTCATTTATTTCAGCAGTGGAGATTCCATTCCTGCCATGAGGAAATATATGGCTATTGATAATTGTACCGTCACCAAACTGCAATATACCGACAGCACCAATCGGGTGAACAATCCTGACGACTGTGGATATTATACTTATGATTGGGTGCGTACTTTCAATGTGGAGGATGCTCATGGCAACAAGGCTCCTCAGCGTACTTGTACTTATAGGATTGTCGATAATTCGGTTCCTTCCATCAATTATGTTTGGCAAAATATTGAGGCCGAACCGATTGGCAGATGTCAGTTTGCGATGCCCGATTTGCGGAAATATGTGGCGATTAGGGATAACAGTACGGATTCTTCCCGTCTGCGTATATGGCAGGTCCCTGTCGCCGGATCTTTGCTGACGGCTACTTCCAAGGCTAAAATATATGCGGAGGATGTGTGTGGCAATATCGATTCAGCCGAGCAGAAGGTGCTGGTTCCTGACCATAGCGGAGTGGTTAAACTGGTGTCGGGAATCACTTCGGCTTGTGTGAGCGATGACAATCCTTTAAGTCTGATATCCACCCGTCTGCGGCAGGCTTATGGAACGTCGTTGATAAAGAATGAGGATGGTATCTGGGAAGTGATATCCAGTACTTTTGTTTACGACTGCTACCGCGATTCCATATCGAAAGCCTCGTTGGTTTATAGCAATTCGCCGTACACCTATGCTTCCCTCTTTATGAAGAATGGAAGTCAGAATTTCTCTTTGAGGGATTCTCTCACCAATCTCACCAGGGCCGCACAGTCAGGTCATTATCTGTTCGTGGCGTGTGATACCACTACCCGTTGCACTGATACGTTGGATGTGGACTTGGTGCTGAAGGAGCGGCCGCGCATTGCTCTGGATACCAATGCAGTGGTGAATGTCTGTGTGGACGATTCCTTGTCGCTGACCGATGTCACCGATAAGGTGAATCTGTGTGTCGATGAGGAGGGGGCTCCGGTCTCCCGTCGTGGCTGGCTGTATGGCAACACCCGATATGACGAGGATGGAACGCTGAGCGTATATGCGGTAAGCCAGAGACGCAGTCTGGTCTATTATGCCGAAAACGAGTGCGGGTCCAGCACCTCGGTCAATAGTTATTATCTTGCTTGTTCGCCAGTTCACTTGTCGGCTGCCGATAGTCTGGCTGTTGCAGGAAGTGAACAGCAGCTTCAACTTTGGCGCAGGGATGAGATGCTTATGAACCGTTCTGTCAATCTGCACATATGCCGGCCTCCATTCCCTTCTGCGCTTGTGTTGGATGAGAAGACGCACAATCTGTCTGCCAGTGGTGCATGCATAGTGTATGGCGATGAGCCTGTTACGCTCGATATTTCTACTGCCTATCGGCCGACCAGGGTCGACTGGTATACCGTGGCTGGCAATTATGATGCCGCTGATGGGGCAGGGCAGTATGACAAGCAAGGTAACTTGCAGCGGTCGGCTGATTTTGCCGACGAGAATGATGTGCTGATTAGTGGCGAGTCTGTCGGAATTTCTGATTCTTTGACCTTCTCTTTGCAAGTGGGGCTGGATAGTACCACCACTTTCTATGCCGTGGTGAGCGATGGCGTCTGCCCTGCGGTGCCTACCCATCTGTTTACTGTCAATCTGATGGAGCATATCCCTACGGCTATCACTCCTTATACGCACGATGGACTGAATGATGTGTTTATGAAGGGACACAAGGTGATTATATTTGATCAGTTCGGCCAGGAAGTATTTAAGGGTGACGATGGATGGGATGGTTATGATCAGGTGAATGGTAAACGGGCTGTGCCGGACGTCTACTATTACTATTTGCACCTCAAAAATGGCAAGTCTCACAAGGGTTCTATTGAAGTGGTGAAAGAGTAAATCGGTAAAGTAAATAAATTAAATAATGACACGGAGAAATCATTCATTTAGGTGGATGGTTTCTCTTTTTTTGTAATAGATGTGCCTCTTGTGGGGGCGCGTGTCTCCTTTTTTGTAAATTTGTATTGTGATGTAATACGCAGAAAAATGGAAATACCACAAATAATAGCAGATCTTGCGTTGATTCTTATCACGGCAGGGATTACTACCATTATCTTTAAATGGCTGAAACAGCCTGTCATTTTGGGTTACATTCTCGCTGGATTTCTGGTGAGCCGTCAGTTTGGGTTCACTCCGTCGGTCTCTTCGTCGGAGGCCATCAGCACGTGGGCTGATATCGGTGTTGTGTTTCTGATGTTCGGTTTGGGTTTGGAGTTCAGTTTCAAGAAGTTGATGGGTGTGGGCCGTACGGCGCTGATTGCCGCCATGGTCATTATTCCGGGCATGGTATTTCTGGGTACGCTCGCGGGTCTGCTCATGGGCTGGACCATGGTCAACAGTCTGTTGTTGGGTGGTATGATTTCCATGTCGTCCACTACCATCATCATGAAGGCATTTACCGATATGGGACTGCGTACCCAGAAGTTTGCCCAATTGGTGCTTGGCATCCTCATTTTTGAAGATCTGATTGCTATCTTGTTGCTGGTCATTATCTCCACCACAGCGGTCAGCAAGTCTTTTCAGGGTGGCGCTTTCGCTTTTGCGCTGGTCAAGTTGGCTTTCTTTCTGGTCATTTGGCTGTTGGGGGGTATCTTTTTTCTCCCCTCGGTACTCAAGTATCTCAAGCGGCGCGATGTTCTCAATGATGAGACGCTACTTATCATCTCGCTGGGCTTTTGTCTGATGATGGTCATTTTTGCCACAAAAGTCGGGTTCTCTTCCGAGCTCGGAGCCTTTGTCATGGGGTCTGTTTTTGCCGAGACGGTGGAGGCGGAGCGCATTGATCGTTTGGTCAAGCCGTTGAAAGACCTTTTCGGTGCCGTCTTTTTTGTGTCGGTGGGTATGCTCATCGAGGTTTCGGTTCTGTGCGATTATGTGTGGCAGATTGTCTTTATCTCGATGGTCGTGATTGGCGGTCAGGTGTTGTTTGCCTCGTGTGGACTGCTGCTGTCTGGCCAGTCGCTCAAGACGTCCATTCAGTCCGGTTTCTGCCTCACGCAGGTGGGAGAGTTCGCCTTTATCATTGCCTTGCTGGGCACCAATCTCGGCTTGCTCGACAAGTTTGTCTATCCCGTTATTGTGGCGGTGTCGGTGGTCACCATCTTCATCACCCCGTTTCTCATGAAGCTGTCGCTGCCTGTCTATAATCTATTGGAACGCAAGTTGCCGCGCACCTGGCTGCTGTTTCTGGAGCGTAACAATGTGGATGTGGGGGTGAGTGTCCGTAACGACAATGTGTGGTTCCGGCTGTTGAAGGCGGTGATGCGTATCGTGCTGGTCTATTCCACGGTGGTGGTGGCGGTGCTTATTGTGTATGTCCGTTATCTTGAGCCAGTGGCGGCCCGTTATGGCTTTTGGTCCAAGACGGCGCTGGCGCTGCTCACCATTCTGGTGTTGTCGCCTTTCCTCAGAGCCATTGTGGCGAAGAAAAACCATTCGAGGGAATATAAATATCTGTGGGCCAGTAAAAAGACGAACTGGACACCACTCATTTCGCTCTCGCTGGTGCGTTTTCTGCTGGCCATTTTCTTCCTGGTGTTCCTGCTGGTCAAGACTTATAACGGGGCTACGGGTGTTTTGTTTGCCGTGGCCACTATCCTCATCATGCTGATGTATTTCTCGCGTATGCTTAAGATGCACTCTATCCGTATGGAGCGCCGTTTCTTTCACAATCTCAATCAGCGCGAATATGAGGAGGAACAGCATCAGTCGGGTGTGTTCCGTAAGAACAAGATATCCAACCGTCTGCTCACCTACGACCTCCATTTGGCCGATTTTGAAGTGTCGGCCGATAGTCCTTGTTGTGGCAAGACGTTGATTGATATGGATTTCCGACGCAAATATTCGGTGCATGTGGTTTCCATCATGCGTGGCAGCCGCCGAATCAACATTCCGGGAGGCAAGGAGCAACTGTTCCCCGCCGACAAGATTCTGGTGCTGGGTTCCGATGAACAACTGACCAAGGTGGAACCGTTGTTTGACGAGGCTGATGATACGATTGGCGAGAATGATGTGAATGAGGTGCGTCTGGAGCAGCTCGAGATTGAGCCTGGCAGTCACCTTATAGGCAAGACTATTCGTGAGAGTGGCATCCGTGACAATAACAAGTGTCTGGTGGTGGGCATTGAGCGTGAGGCTGGCTCCATGGTATCGCCCGATGTGCAGACAGCCTTTCAGGAGGGGGATGTTATCTGGATTGTGGGTGAGAAAGACCGTATAGCCCAGCTGATGAAGGTGGATGCCATATCCATTGTCGACAGCAACTGAGCCTCACGATTTGTCTCTTTCTTAATTTGAGCTTATCTCTATGAGTTTATGAATGCGAAAAATTGCAGGGCTGTTTGCAAGGAATATCCCTACTGCAATGCAAACATTGTTTTAGTAGCAGCGCAGCATATTCAGCACCATTTTCTTGTCTTTGTCAATCTGTTGTTTCAGAGCCTCCATACTTTCGAACTTATGCTGATTGCGTACATGCTCCACCACATAGATGGTCATTTCCTTGTCATATAGGTCATTGTTGAAGTCGAACAGATAGACCTCGATGCTGAGGCTGTCGATGGCTGATGATTCCGGCTGTTCTGGCGAACAGGGTGTGGTGGGTCTGGTGCCTATGTAGAGCATTGCTTTGTACCGTTTGTTGTCCACTTCGGCCATTACGGCATAGACCCCTATCTTGGGCAGGCATTTATTGACGAAGGTCAGTTTCAGATTGGCAGTAGGGTAGCCTATGGTGCGGCCCACTTGCTTCCCCTTGACCACCGTGCCCGATATGGAGTAGGGATAGCCCAGATAATGGTTGGCCATATTTATTTCACCAACGGCAATCAGCTGGCGGATAAAAGAGGAACTGATGGTGTAGTTGTTTTCCACGTAAGGGTCGGCTTGCGTCACCTTTATGCCCAGTTGCTGGCCATACTTGCAATAGTCGTCAAAACCCTCCTCGCGGTTCCGTCCGAAGCGGTGGTCGTAGCCAATCACCAGATGTTTCACATTCAGCTTGTCGCGCAGCATCTTCATAAAATCGGAAGCCTGGAGGTTGGCCAGCTCCATGGTGAACGCCGTGCGTATGCAGTAGTCTATCGGTTCCATCTTCAGCAGATTGATTTTCTCCTCAATAGAGTTGAGGAGCCTTGGTTTGTAGCGTTCGTGCAGCACTATGCGCGGGTGTGGCCAAAAGGTGAACAAAGCCGATTTGAGGTGCTCCTCATCGGCCACCTCTTTCACCTGCTTTATCAGGAAACGGTGGCCTGCGTGGACCCCGTCAAAAAAACCGACGGTCAATACAAGCCCGTCCTCCATGTAATGGTCAATGCCCTCGATAACTTCCATCTTCTTATCTCAAAAATACTGTTTCCTTCTTGTCTTTCCGCCAGCTGGCCGCCTTGATGTGACCTGCGGCAGTAGGATTTGAAGCCAACGTGTTAAATTATTATCTTTTTAGAAATTTGGCAGCAGATAGGCCTTCTGGTCGGCAAAGATGCTGTCGATAGCGTTAATCTCCAGAAAAGTGGCACCGCTGCCCTCGCTGTTGCCTCCGCTCAGATAGGCCACCTTGTCGTTGAAGTGCAGGTAGCCGTTTTCTATCAGCATTTTGAGGGCGGCAAAGAAGTAATGGCGGGTATCCTCGTCCTTATGTTTCTCCTGATAGAATGGAATGACGCCATACGACAGGGCGAGCTGCCTGATGAGGGGCTCGTCGTAGCAGATGGCGAGCACCGGCTTGTCGCCACGGTAGGCTGCCAGATAACGGGCCGTCTTGCCAGTGCGGCTGTCGGTGACCAGTGCCTTGATATCGAGCGCGTCAATCGACTCCACTGCCTGCTTGGCCAGGAAGGAAGCGATATCCTTGTCCTCATATCGGTAAGGAATGCGTATATCATTGTCCTTCAGTTTTGTCTTTTCCGATTCTGCGGCTATCTTGGCCATGGTGTGCACGGCCTGTACCGCATATTTGCCTTCGGCGGTCTCTCCGCTCAGCATCAGCGCGTCGGTGCGGTAGAATATGGCATTGGCAATGTCGGTCACCTCGGCGCGGGTAGGGCGCGGATTCTGTATCATTGATTGCAGCATCTGTGTGGCCACTATCACCGGTTTCTTGGCTACCACGCATTTGCGGATGACGATGCGCTGGATGCCGGGAATCTTCTCCTCCGGAATTTCAATACCAAGGTCGCCGCGGGCTATCATGATGCCGTAGGCAGTGTCTATTATCTCGTCAATATTGTTTACCCCCTCCTGGTTCTCTATCTTGGCTATCACCTTGATGGGGCTGTTATACATTTTCAGTATGTTCAGTATGTCCAGCACATCCTGTTTGCTGCGGACAAACGAGTGGGCTATGAAGTCCACCTTGCGGTCAATGGCAAACAGTATGTTCTTCTTGTCGCGTTCGGTCACCGAGGGCAGGTTGATGCTCACCCCTGGCACATTCACGCTTTTGCGGTTGCCCAGCAAGGCATCGTTCTGTGATTCGCACAGCAGGCATTCGTCGTCTTTGCTCTTCACCAGCAGGTCTATCAGTCCGTCATCTATCAGCACATGGGTGCCAACGGTGACATCGGTCACAAAGTTGGGATAGCTCACGCAAATCTCTTGGGCAGTGGTCACCTGATTGGGCCGTCCGTATATTTTTATCTGGTCTCCAGTCTTTATCTCAAGGTGTTCTCCTCCCATACCCTCGCCCAGCGTGGTGGTGCGCACCTCGGGACCCTTGGTGTCAATCAGCAGGGCAATCTCCTTCGATACGGATCTCACGTTGTTGATTATTTTGTCCATGCCGCTGGCATCGAGGTGTGCGGTGTTGATGCGCACCACGTTCATGCCATTCTCAAACAGCTGTTTGATGAAAGGCACATCGCAATGCCGGTCTGATATGGTGGCTATTATTTTTGTTTTCTTATCCATTGTTTTTCAAGTCAGTGTCAGTCTTTATTGTTCTCTTCCTCCTCCATTTTGGCGTGCACCAATGCATCAACGGCCAGTCGGTAGGAGTCCATGCCGAATCCCAATATGGTGCCTTTGCAGGCTGCTGTGAGGAATGATTTGTGACGGAACTCCTCCCGCTTGTGGGTGTTAGAGATGTGAACCTCTATCACGGGGCACTTGATGGAACGGATGGCATCAGCCAGCGCGATGGAGGTGTGCGTGTAGGCACCGGCATTCAGCACGATGCCGTCAGATATGAATCCCGTTTCCTGTATGATGTTGATAAGTTCACCTTCTATGTTGGACTGGTAGTACGAAATGTTGACTTTCGGATAGGCGGCTTTCAGCACTTCGAGGTAATCCTCAAACGATTGGTGCCCATAGATGTCCGGTTCCCGCTTGCCCAGCAGGTTGAGGTTTGGACCATTGATGATGATGATGTTCATTTCGTTGACTGAATTTATATATGTTTTGTGCCTTTGCAGGTCACTCACTATGGTGGCGAGTCCGTTGTTTCGCATTTTTGTATTGTTGCATATTACCACGTTGCAAAATTAGTTATTTTCTATGCGTTATGAAACATTTGTAGGGTGACTTTTACGGCGACAAGGGAATTTTTATGGTTCAACCTTTCCGATTGGTGGATATTATCCGCTGTCTTGTTGCCTGATTTTAGGTGCGATTGTGTGAAATCGGATTGAATTTGTCAAAAAAGCTTGTTTTTTTGACATCGTAATTTCTAATTACGCAAACAGCCCTGGGCGAAATTTCGCCCAGGGCTGCTTGCGTGTCATGAAAATGTTTAGTGTCTTTTCTGTTTCTCTATTAGGAAGGTTACTCCGAGTTTTATTCCGAACGAGGCGAGACTGACCTTTCCTACCTGATTGGAAGCCAAAGTGCCGTGATAGTTACCATTTGCATCATGCAGTTTCGGATTGTGCCCATCTACAGCATCTGTCAGTTCATAACTGCCGTATAGCCCGCCATATAGCGCCAAATTATCTTTGACCCAGTATCTGGCGCCAGCTTCCGCAAAGACACCTATACCGATGTTGGTTTCCATTCGGTCTTCGTATCGTTTTTCATCGGTTCCGAATCCGTGGTGAGGTAGGTCTGTCACCAACAGATGCTGGTCCAGATAATAGCCTTCTGTCTTTATAGAACCGCCAGTTACCTCATATTTGCTCCATACGGGCAGTTGCAATACGAATCCAGCACCTCCCACGAAGTCCCAGCCGTTGTTGATGCTGGTTTGATAATATCCTCCGATGGGAAGTTCGCATACCAGCATCTCTTGCCTTTCTTTCCATCCGGAGTAATAACTCTTCAGAAGATAGTTTTCGTTGTCGTTGACAGTGTCGCATTCCAGACTTGGGTCCAGCCCATTCATCGTGCATTTTGATTGATAGTAGGCGAGTCCCAGTCCAGCACCGGCCCCCCAATGCTCATTGAAAAAATAGGAGTAGCTGATACCGATGCGCCCACCCCAACCAAGGGAGTGATCTCCGATTTTAGGGTCAAATTGCAATGAATGCAGGCCACCGCCCAAATTTGCATCAATGTATTGGTTCTGGGCATGGATTGTTCCTGATAAAGCAAAAAGCAGAACCAGTGTCTTTATTATTTTGTTATTCATCATTATCTGTTTTTATTGGGGTAAAACCAGTATTTTGCAGTTGGCGCTCTTGTCATTGTCCACAATCACGATGGCCACATATTTGCCGATCGGCAGCTTCACCTTGTTGTCTTTTTGGACATTGTCGGTGGCATAAACGGGTTCTCCATTTTCGGCATAAACGAACAGTCTTGCTCTTTTCAGTTCATTGTCGTTCAGACCCTTCACCTTGATTAAGAATATCTCATTGGCTGTTGCTGGATTAGGCGCAGGCATGATATTGAAAGGCGCAGTTTTCTTTTCAAAATATTTGCTGCAAATAAAGTATTGGTTGCCGTCTTTCGTGGTCACTTTCACCGAATAGTTACCGCTAATGCCAGTCAAGTCGCAGTACATTTGTTTGGTGGCTCCTGCAATGAGAGAGTCTTCGTGGTACCATTGGTATGCAACAAACTCATCATTCTTGTTGCTGCATGCCACCACATCGTTCCACATCATCTTGAGGTATTCCGAACCATAGTTGATGGCGAATTTGACAGGTATCGGTTGACTTTTGGTGAATCTGTTTTTCAAAGTCAAGTAAGCCGTATAAACGCCTGGCTTTGCTGAGAATGGAGTGTCAAAAGATACGACCCCGTTGGATATGACAGTTCCAGATGATTCTCTGAATTCTTGTTCTATGGCTTTCTCATCAAAAGAAATGTCATAGGTGTCAGGATTACCGCTTGCTAATGAGTAATGAATGGAAACTTCGTCGCCAGCGCAGTAGAAATCTGTGTCGGATGGAATATCGGTGAAATTGATGGATCTGGCAGGTAGAATTGTTAATTTTAAAGATATGATACTATCACACCCGTTGATGGATGTCTCAATTTTTTCAAATGAATACACGCCTATAACACAAGTCTTGATGGCAGATATGTTGAATCCATTTTTGTCATATTCTTCTCCTTGACAAATCGAATCTTTTATTAATGTGCTTTGTTCCTTGTTCACGGTCAAGTGCAGGGTGACGGTGCTGTCGCAGCCCTCCGTTGTCTTGAACAGCTGCACATAGTCG
>OCVT010001295.1_pt1 | contig 10736 bp, 5 predicted proteins | sample 1539111 | NCBI WGS metagenome assembly OCVT01 (sample SAMEA3991482, study PRJEB22521) | metagenome | biome: anthropogenic terrestrial biome; feature: sewage plant; material: raw primary sludge | place: Sweden | collected 2012-09-26 | reverse complement strand
TTGCAGATGTACCTAATTCTAAAATTGGGAATAAGTCAGTGTTATAATCTCTTAAAACATTTCCAGTTACAGAAATAGTATCTTGTCCTTTTCTCATTCTTTCTAAAGATTTTAAAGTTGCATCAACAGGAGACATAATAGAAATATCTAATCCAGACGTATCATGGTTTGGTAGATATTTATTAACTTTTTTAATCATTTCAGCATCATGAGCTCTATTTTCATCTAACCAGAAAATTGCAGGAGTATTTGATAATCTAGCTCTTGAAACTGCTAATTTAATCCAATCTTGAATTGGAGCATCTTTTGCTTGACACATTCTGAAAATATCACCATTTTCAACATCAAAACTAAATACAGTATTTCCATCTTTATCAGTAACAATAATTTTTCCATTTGCTTTTGCTTGGAAAGTTTTGTCATGAGAACCATACTCTTCAGCTTTTTGAGCCATTAAACCAACATTTGGAACAGTTCCCATAGTTACTGGATCTAATGCACCATTTTCTTTACAATCATCAATTACAGCTTTGAAAGATTGTGCATAACATCTGTCTGGAATTAAAGCAAGAGTATCTTCTTCTTTATCTTCAGTATTCCACATTTTTCCACCACCTCTAATCATAGCAGGCATAGATGCATCAATAATAACATCAGATGGTACGTGTAAGTTAGTAATTCCTTTTGCAGAGTTTACCATTGCAAGTCTTGGTTGAGAAGCATAAACAGCAGCAATATCAGCTTCAATTTCAGCTTTTTTAGCTGCATCAACTTTGTCTAATTTAGAGTATAAATCACCTAAACCATTATTAAAGTTAACACCAAGTTCTGTAAATAATGCACCATATTTAGCAATTAAATCTTTGAAGAATACTTCTACTGCAAATCCAAACATAATTGGATCAGAAACTTTCATCATTGTAGCTTTTAAGTGTAATGATAATAATACATCTTCTTTTTTAGCTCTTGCAATTGCTTCAGCATAGAATTCTTTTAATGCTTTTGCACTCATAGCAGTAGCATCAATAATCTCACCAGCAATAACTTTTGTAGAAGCTTTTAATACAGTTTCAGAACCATTTGCATCAACAAAAGAAATTTTTAAATCATTTGCTTCATCAAAAGTTTTTGATAATTCAGAACCATAGAAATCTCCTGAATTCATAAATGCTACATCAGTTTTAGAATCTTTTGTCCATTTACCCATTCTGTGAGGATTAGCTTTAGCGTAGTTTTTAACTGCTCCTGGAGCTCTTCTATCTGAATTTCCTTCTCTTAATACTGGGTTAACAGCTGAACCTGAAATTTTTGAATATCTAGCAGTAATTTCTTCACTAGCATCATAATTTGGTACATCGTAACCTTTAGATTGTAATTCAGCAATTGCTGCTTTTAGTTGAGGAACAGAAGCCGAAACATTTGGTAATTTAATAATATTAACTGTTGGATCTTGAGTTAATTCACCAAGTTCTGCTAAATCATCACCAATTTTTTGGTCTTCTTTTAAGTTTTCAGGGAAGTTAGCTAAAATTCTTCCAGCTAATGAAATATCTTTTGTAACCATTTCAATACCAGAACTTTTTGTGAAAGCTTTAATGATTGGTAAAAAAGAGTATGTTGCTAAAGCTGGAGCTTCATCAACTTTTGTGTAAATGATTTTTGACATAGTGTTTCCTAAATTTTGAATTTTAATGTTAGCAGTATGATAGCTAGATTTGAGTTTAAGGAAATTGAAAGTTGTATATATTTGGAATGTGAAAATTTGATTGTTTCAAATTTTCACATGTTGTATTAATTTATATTATTAAATAAATCTTTGATAGATACAGGTTTTTGTTTTGAAACATCTGTTTTCATAATATTTTCAGCTTCTGCATCAATTTGAGTTTCATCAGCTTTAACTTTTGTATAAGTCTTAGCAACACCTACATTTGAACTTATATTAGCTTGATGTTCTTCATAAGTTGTTGCAAATTTATGAAGACCAGTTCTATTATCCCTTACAAAATAGACATAATCACTTTTTACAGGGAAAATTGCTGCTTTAATTGCATCTAAACTAACTGCACAAACAGGATCTTTAGGAAGACCAACAATTTTGTATGTGTTATATGTTGTGTTATCTTCTCTAATTCTTTCAGCAGTAACTATTTCGTTTGAATATATACCATAATTTAAAGTTCCATCCATCTGAAGTTTCATACCTTTTTTTAACCTATTATGTACAACGCTCGAAATAATAGGCATTTCGTTTGTTGTTGCAGCTTCTTTTTGTATAACAGAAGCTAAAGTTAAGTATCCAAACCATTTTCTTTTATCATAATAACCAAATATTTTTGTTGAGAATTCTTCATATTTTTTATTGGTTTGAGAGAATAGATAAAAAATCATATAATCCTCTTTCATCCCTAGTGGCAAAGAATAAGTTTCTGCTAATATATTTCCATCTGCTTTATATGCATATTGATTATATAATTCTGTTAATTTTTCTTCTGAAAGATTAAATTCCGTTGCTAATTTTTTAAAGAAAACATAAGAAGTTTCACCAGGAATTAATGTAATATTTTTTAATGCAGCTTTTGCAGTAATTAATTTATAGATAAAATCTAATCGTGTTAATCTCTCTTGCCCTATATCAATCCAACCACTTTGAACATAGCCTAATGATTTAATTATCAATTCATCGACAGTTCCTAACTCAAAACCATTTTTATTTAAGTATGATATAATATGATTAGTACCACCTTTAGGAATATATAATACTTTTGTGGAATTTATTGATGTTGTTCCATAAACAAATACAACAATCAGACAAATAAGGGCAAATTCAATAATGTTAAAGATAATTAAACCTATTTTACTTTTACTTTTTTTATTAACAATATCACTTTTTTCATTTCTGTATTCTGGCATAAAAATAGACTCTTTTTCTTTTTCAAATATTTTAGTTTCGCAATTCTATATTAAAATCGATAAAAAACTTATTTTGAATATTGAAAATATCGAATATAAATCAAAAAAGACAGAAACTACAAACTCTATTGAAGAGATAAAAAAGAGTATAGAACTATTACCAAAGGTTCTAAAATTCTTTGAAAGAATAGAGATAAGTAGATTAAAAATAGATGATAATGAGTTTGAAATAATTTTAAATGATGAAATTTTATATTTAGATAATAAATACATAAATCTCTCTTCAAAAATTGATATAAACTCCAATCAAGTGGTGTTTGACCTATACTCTTTATATTTAAAAGATTTAAAAGTATTGTTTGATGGAAAGGTAAAATTAGATTATTTTAATGAAAAATTAAACTATTATGGAAAGTTTTACTATCAAGATTTACAAAGTAATTTAAATATTGAAATGACAAAAGAAATAGCAAAATTTTATCTTGTTAGTGAACCTTTTAAAAGTTTGAAATTTATAAAAGAATTTTTATCTTTACCTATAATTGCAGAAGAATGGATGTATGATAATGTAGAAGGAGATATAAAACTTCAAGAATTTTATGGTGAATATGACTTGAAAAATAACCAAATTATTGAAGATTCTTTACAAGGAAAAGCTCAAATAAAAGAAGCAAAGATTAGATTCCATAAAGATATTGATATTGTAAATACAAAAAGTTTGGATATATCTTTTAAAGATAATAAATTACACTTTGATTTAATAGAGCCTATATTTAAAGATAAAAAACTTGATGGTAGTTATGTAACAATTCATAATTTAACAAGTGAAAAAGATGGTCAAGTTGATGTTTTTCTAAAAACAAATACTAAATTAGATCAAGATATTTTAGATATATTAAAAGCATATCATATAAATATTCCACTACTTCAAAAAACAGGAAATACTCAAGCTTCACTACTTATGAAATTTCCCTATGAACTTTCAAAAGAGATGTCAACTTATGGTGAATTTTTTGTAAATGATGCACAAATATCAATAAACAATTTTTCATTTGATAGTAAATATGCTGAAGTTATTTTGAATGATTCTTTGATTCAGATAAGAAATAGTGATTTTAAATATAAAAATATGATTGATAGTATTGTAAATTTAGATTTAGATACTACAACTTTAAAATCTTTGGGTGATGTAAATATCAAATCATTCTTAATAAAAAATGATAATAATGAATCTATTATTAATTTAAAAGATAAACAAACAGCAATAGAGCTTGATTTTAATAATCAAGTAAACATTTCATTAAAGGATTTATCAACAGATATAAAGGTATCAGATTTAATATATGTAAATATTGCCGATTTATCAAAAATATATCCTTATTCAAAATTGTTAAAAGATAATTCAATAAAAGAAGGAAATATATCTTTAACTATAAAAGATGAAAAAAATATTAATTTTGAAGCATTTATAAAAGGTTTGGAGCTTCCGCTTCAAAAAAATGATAAAAATATTGATTCTTTGGAAATTATTGGAAAAATTGAAAATAATAAAACAATAATATCTTCAAAAGATGAAGATATAAAGATAGAAATAGGTGATAAACCAGATATTTTTTTACGAAATATAGATGTTGTTTTAGATTCAAAGATTCAAAGTAGTGGCTTAAAACAAGATATGAATATAAATCTAATTAATAGTAAATTAAAACTTGATAGTGATGTTTATCAAATAGAAAAAGCAAAAATCTTTATAAAAAATAAAAATATAGATTTTGAAGCAGATGTTAAAAATTTAAATTTACCAATTAGAAAAAATGATACTAAAATAGAAAGTCTAAGTTTAATAGGAAGTATTAAAAATGATTTAACATCAATCAACACGAAAAATGAAGATTTAATACTTAAGTTAGAAAAAGATTATATATCATTATATGTTGATGGATATGATTTACACTATTCAAGTTCTGAAATAGGAAAAGACGAAGAGAGTCAAAGTAAATATAAAAATATAGATATGAAAGGTAAAAATTCAAATATTATTTTAAATGAAAAATACAAGTTTTTAACAGATGATTTTGATGTTAGAGTTAGAGCTGATAATAAATATATTAATTTAAATTATAAACAAACAAATATTACATTTAAAGAAAAAGACAAAAAAATAGATATTTTTTCAAATAATATTAGTGATGAGTTTGTAAATACTATTTTTAATAAACAAATATTTGAAGGTGGAAATTTGATGTTACATGCAAATGGTAATATCAATAATTTAAATGGGAAATTAATAATAGAAGATAGTAATATCAAAGATTTGGCTATATTAAATAATCTTTTATTATTTATTCATACTTCTCCTGCATTGATAAATCCATTATTAGCTATTCCTTCGGTTGTTGGAATGGCAACAAATTCTGGCTTTAATGTTATGGCATATAAAATTGTAAATGGAAGTATGGATTTTAATTATAGTAAAGAAAAAGAGTTATTGGATATTAAAAAGCTAGTTACAGTTGGAAATGGTATCGATTTTGATGGATATGGTAAAGTTGATTTAAATACTATGATGTTAAGTTCAAATATTAAACTTATATTTTTAAAAGATTATTCAAAAATAGTAGGAGTTATTCCAGTAATAAATTATGTTTTATTGGGTGATAATAATAGAGTTGAAACGGAAGTTAATCTTAATGGTAAAATAGAAGACCCCGAAGTATCAACAAATCTTACAAAAGATACATTGAGTGTACCTGTAAATATTGGTAAAAGAATATTAAATTCTCCTTCAATGCTTCTTGATTTTATTAAAGATAGAACACATTTAAATGATGAAAAAGAGAAAGAAATAAAATAGATTTATGATGAATAAGTCTTTAAAATAAGACTTATTCATTTCTTAGAACATCAATTACATCAATATTTGTAGCTTTAGAAGCTGGATAATAAGATGAAATAAGAACTATAATTACAGCTCCAATAATTATAGAAATAAAATCGCTCATTGCCAAATCTAATGGCAGTTTTGCACTTCCATAAACATCAGCAGGAAGAGTAACAATATCAAAAGTATCTAATAACCAATAACCGATAAATCCTAAAATAACTCCAGTTATAATTCCTGAAAAACCAATTATTGTTCCAACTCTTAGGAATATTGATTTAATTTCTTTAGCCGTTGCTCCCATTGATAAAAGTAGGGCAATTTCTTTTCTTCTACTCATAACTGTCATTAAAAGTGAAGAGATAATATTTAAAGAAGCAACTAAAATAATTAGCATTAAAACTATAAATAAAGCTGTTTTTTCCATTTTCATTGCAGCAAAGAAATTACCATTTTGTTGCCACCATCCAACAACTGATGCTTTATTTCCAAGATAAGCTCTTAACTTTTCTATATCTGCAAAAGCATCATCTGAATGAATATGAATACCATCATACGTTCCTTCTTCTTTTTTAAGTAAAGTTTGTAAGGCTTCTATTGAGGTATACATATAAGCTTTATCGTAGGCATTAAGTCCAGAAGTAAAAGAGTTTGCAAAATTAAATCTTTTCATTTTAGGCATCATTGAAAAACCAGTAGGATTTAATTCTGTAAAATATAAAGTTGCTTTTGCTCCTGATGTTAAAAACAGCTTATCAGATATTCCAGAACCCGTTATAACATCAAATTTATCAAGTGTTAAATCACCTAAAGCTTCTTTATAAATTGGATTTATTTGTGCTTCTTTTTGAGGAATAACACCAAAAATCATACCTCCACTCATAGCTTCACCACTTTGAATAATAGCTTGTGATGATATAAATGGAGAAAATTTTAAATGGGGGAATTCATTTTGAAGTTTGTTTAATAAATCTTCATCTAAATTAGTAACCTTTGGATGGATAGTTAAAGGATAATTCATAGTAAAAAGTTTTCTTTCAAACTCTTTTGCTGTTCCATTCATAATAGCCATAGATAAAATTAAAACCATAACACCAATAGAAACACCTATAAATGCTAAAATAGCACTTATAGAAATAAATGGATTTTTTTTATCAAATCTCAGATATTTTTTTACAATAAAATTTACTAATTTCTTATTCAAATTATCTTCCTGCGGCTAAACCAATTTTTGGTCCACTTTTTCCACAACATTGTTTATATTTTAAACCACTTCCACAAGGACAAGTTTCATTTCTTGCAATTTTTTTATCACTATTTTTTACGGCTTCTTGTGCAACATTTGTTGTAATATGTTCAGTTGCTTCTTCCATTTTTTCTTTCATTTTTGCAATTGCTTCTTGCTCTTTTTCTTTATCTTCATGGCTTTGAAGTTGAATTGTAAATAATATTTTTATAATCTCATGTTTAATATTTGCAATTAATTCTATAAACATATTATAAGACTCTTTTTTATACTCAACTAGTGGGTCTTTTTGATTATATCCTCTAAGTCCAATTCCAGCTTTTAAAGTATCCATTGAATATAAATGTTCTCTCCATGCATTATCTAAAATTTGAAGATATAAAATTCTTTCGATTTCACTTTTTTGTTCAGTTGCAGCCATTGACATTTTTCTTGTATATACTTCTTTTAAGAATGAAGTTAAGTTTGTTTCTAATTCTTCGTATGATTCACTTTTCATATCTTCAATATCTACAAGTAATCTTAACTCTTCTTCAAATTTTACTTTTATAAATTCATAATCGAAATCTTCACTAGCCATTCCATTTATAATATTTGCATTTGATAATAGGTTTTGAACATATTCAAGTCTGTTTTCATCAAGTTTTGAATCAATATCAAAGTCTGGTTTTAATAAATCATTTCTAAATGAGTAGATTACTTTTCTTTGTTCATTTGCAACATCATCATATTCAAGTAAATGCTTTCTTGATTCAAAGTGCATTTGTTCAACTTTTTTCTGAGCATTTTCAACTGCTCTTGTAACCATTCTTGACTCAATGTGTTCACCTTCTTCAATACCAAGTCTTTCCATAATTCCTTTAATTTTATCACTTCCAAAAATTCTTAAAAGGTTATCTTCTAAAGATAGATAAAATTGAGATTCTCCTTTGTCTCCTTGACGTCCAGCTCTTCCTCTTAATTGGTTATCAATTCTTCTTGATTCATGTCTTTCTGTACCAATAATTGCCAATCCACCAAGGTCAAGAATTTCTTGAGTAAGTTTAATATCAACTCCACGCCCAGCCATATTTGTGGCAATTGTAACTGCACCTTTTTGACCAGCATCTGCTATGATTTTTCCCTCTTTTTCATGTTGTTTTGCATTTAAAACTGTATGAGGAATTTTCTTACTTACTAAAACAGCATGTAATTTTTCTGATTTTTCAATTGAAGCAGTTCCCACAAGAACAGGTTGACCTTTTTCGTGTAGTTGTTTGATTCTATTACAAACAGCTTCAAATTTTTCTTTTTCACTTTTGTAAATTAGGTCATTTTTATCAACCCTTTGAACAGGAACATTTGTTGGGATTGAAACAACATCTAATCTATAAATTTCTGCAAATTCTGTAGCTTCTGTTTGAGCAGTTCCTGTCATACCAGCTAGTTTTTTATACATTCTAAAGTAATTTTGGAAAGTAATATCAGCTAAAGTTTGTGATTCATCTTGAATAGAAACACCTTCTTTTGCTTCTAATGCTTGATGTAAACCTTCAGAAAATCTTCTTCCTTCACTTAATCTTCCTGTAAATTCATCAACAATAACAATAGAATTATCATTTATTACATAATCAACATCTTTTTCAAAAATGAAATTTGCTTTTAATGCTTGATCCAAAGAGTGAGAAAGCATTGCATTTTCAATAGAATAAAGATTATCTACTTCAAATAATTTTTCGGCATTTTCATGACCTTGTTCCGTTAAAATAACTGATTTATTTTTTTCATCAACAATAAAATCACCAGTTGTTGTAGGTTTCTCACTAGCATTTTTAGGTTCAATTAATTCACCACGTTCTAGTTTTAATGCAATTTCATTTGCTCTTACATAATTTGCATTTTTTCGATTTGTTGGACCTGATATAATAAGTGGAGTTCTTGCCTCATCAATCAAAATAGAGTCAACTTCATCAACGATTACGAAATTATGACCTCTTTGAACTTTTTCACTAATATCATAGTTCATGTTATCTCTTAGGTAATCAAAACCAAATTCATTGTTAGTTCCATAAGTAATATCACAAGCGTACTGTTCTCTTCTTTCAGCATCGTTTCTTAATCCACCAACAACAGCACCAACACTAAAACCTAGGAAGTTATATAAAGGTCTTAATTCATTTGCATCTCTACTTGCTAGATAATCATTTACAGTTACGACATGAACACCATTTCCACTTAACGCGTTTAAAGCAACAGCTAATGAACCAACAAGAGTTTTCCCCTCACCAGTTTTCATTTCAGCAATTCTACCTTCATGTAAAACCATTGCACCAATTAGTTGCACATCATAAGGTCTCATATTTAAAACTCTTTTACTTGCTTCTCTAGTAATCGCAAAAGACTGCATCAATAGATCATTTAATGATTTTTCTTCTTTTTGTACAAGTTCTTTTAACTTGTTAAATTCATTTTGTAATTCTTCATCACTTAATTTTTCATAATTACTTTCAAGAGCTGTAATCTCTTGAACTCTCTTTCTATATTGTTTTACTTCTCTATCGTTTCTTGTACCAAAAATCTTTGAAAAAACATTTAACATAAAATTAGTTCCTTTTCGTTATAATCACAATGATTATATAAAAAAAAAGGTTAAAATATGTTTTATAAATTAATGTTAGCTTCTATGCTATTTTGTGTATCTGCTATTGCTTCAAATGATATTAGAGATTTAGATAGTTTTAAAGCAAGTTTTTTTCAAGTTATAACTTCAAATTCGACAAATAAAATAGAATATACAGGTGAAGTTTTTATTAAAAAAAGTGGAAAAATATTGTGGAAGTATAAAACTCCTGTTATTAAAAATGTATATATAAATAATGATTTCGCAATAGTTGATGAACCAGAACTTGAGCAGGCAATTTTTACTCAATTAGAGAGTGAAATAAATATTATTAAACTTTTAAATAGTTCAAAAAAAGTAAATGAAAATAGTTATATTACAAATATTGAAGATGTTGATTATTTAATTAAAACTTCACCAAGTGATAATAAAATCAATTATATTAAATATAAAGATAAATTAGAAAATGATGTTGAAATTAAATTTTCAAATGTAGTTCAAAATGGTGAAATTTCAGAACAAATTTTTAAATTTACTGTACCTGAACATTATGATGTTATTAGAAAATAGATTTTAAGAATTAAAAGATATAATACGCACTAGGTAAACCAGACAATAGCTTGAGTAAAATCAAGAGGAAAGTCCGGGCTGCTGTGAAGTATGGTTCCATTTAAATAATGGCTGGGGTAACCTAAGGGATAGTGCAACAGAGAATAGACAGCCGATTTTTCGGTGATGGTGAAACGGTGGGGTAAGAGCCTACCAGACTTTTGAGTAATCTTAAGTGCTTTGTAAACCCAACCTGCAGCAAGAAGACTAGGTAATTACTTCACAATTTTGGTCTTCGCAAGACTACTAAAGTAATTTAGTAGCTAGATAAATTATTGTCTTAAAAACAAAACGCGGCTTATTGGTTTACCTACTAATAATAAACTACTAAACTACACTACTATCAAATATTAAATACTAATATTTTTTATTTATAAAAATTATCTATTAATCTATAACATGGTATTATTCGGGCTTTAAAAAATTAAGCTTTAATAATAAATAGGATAAAAATGGAAGAGTATATACTTTTAATTGACACAGAAGAT
>OCVT010001293.1_pt1 | contig 10740 bp, 8 predicted proteins | sample 1539111 | NCBI WGS metagenome assembly OCVT01 (sample SAMEA3991482, study PRJEB22521) | metagenome | biome: anthropogenic terrestrial biome; feature: sewage plant; material: raw primary sludge | place: Sweden | collected 2012-09-26 | reverse complement strand
TTTTTTAAAAATTTGAGCTAAATGTAGAGGCGCGAGCGAAGCGAGCGTCGATTGTTTTAGTGTCATAAATTGCTTAACCCATAATGTAAATACAATTGCTTTTTTGATAATCATGATTATAAACAAATCCTTCTTTTTCTAATCGACAGCCTTTACGATGAAATTGATAATTATTGCCATGTATTTCACCTTTACTTTGAAAATTTAATTCTCTTAAAGATAAAATCCTTTCATTCTTATCTATGTTATACTCTGCCCTCATTAAATGTTTTTATGAAATTATAATGATCGTATAATATTTTTTCAATCATAACATTACAGAATAGGAAAATACAGTCTTACCCACTTTTTCATATATTCTTCCAAAGGAATATCCCAAAAGAAAGGAGAAGGACAAAAGCATTTTAACTCTTCTGTAATAAATCCTAATTTGTCCTCATTAATTATATTTCCATCAAAATATTTTGATTGATCGGTAAATATATTATTTACAACACCTTCAATATCAACCATTTTTAAAACAAAATTCTTATATTCATTCAGCATACTAAAAAATTCATAAATAAATTTTCTATAGTCAATTTTTGAAAGTTCTCTTATCAATATAATATTTAATTGATTTTTTAAAATTGATTTTATTTCTTTTATCTTATTATCGGTTATCATAATAATGATGTTGATTGTATTCTTTTATTAAATGCATTTACAGGCGTGCTATAATCTGGGTGCTATTTATTATTTAGAACAATAAATTGCAGCCGATTTAGGAATTGATTTTCCTTTTTCTTTATAAAAATAATCAACATATTGTTTTGCATTTTATATCTAAATTTTCTGTGCATCAAAATTAAAAAAAAACAGCCCCAAATTTTGGAGCTGTTTGTATTTGAGGAATTTATATAAATTTTATTTAGTTCCTTTTACCGCGAAGTTATCTACTTCCCAAGTTGTAGATGGTACTGATGTAGAAGTAGATGTGTATTTAAAAGCCACTACAATATCTTTTCCTTTGAAAGAGCTAATATCTACTTTCCCTGAATTTACAAATCCTGCGAAATTAGCTAAATCTGTATCTAGCGCAGGATTGGTTTTAGTCCAACTGGTGGTAGAAACAGAACCTGTGTAGTTGTCCGTAATATACACTTCAAGTAAACTACCTGCATTTCTGCCATCAGTTTCAAAAGAGAAAAATATCTCTTTATAAGTACTAGGAATAGTGATTTTTTTAGAAACTAACCAATCTTCATTTGCACTACCTTTACCGTCCATAATTGCACTAGGAGCAGGATTTCCAAATGTAGTGGTAGCCCAAACCTGAGTTCCAGAAACGTTTACGGCAGTCCAATTAGAAAGCGAAGCAAAAGCATCTGAGAATATTGTTTCGTAAACAGGAAGTGTTCCGTCGCATCTTATGCCTTCTAGATCTGCATTTGCTTGTTTTGGAATGATCAATTGATAAACACCATTGTATATGCTTAATATAGCATAGATATCTCCTTTTCCATTATCAATCATAGCACCAGAGAATGACGCTTGTGAATTGGTTCTCAAAATAATCTTATTACCTGTGCAATCAATTAAAGTTCTATTTCCAGAATATGTATTTCCAAGGTCAGTATCTACAAATTGTACATTCTTAATTTTAATCCATTTTCCTACATCATCTGTTGTAAGCTGAGGAATAGTCTTTTCCGTAGCAGTAACTGATGTAGCTGGTTCATTAGAATCAAACAGATATTTATAAATCTCAGCTTCTGCGATAAATCCGAGTGTTGAACCACTAAGTGTTCCTATCTGAAATTCGCCATTATATTTTCCTATATATAAATCTTTTAATTTTACAATTAAATTTTTACCTACCTTAAATCTATAATCTTGATATATGGTATTCGCTTTATTGATATTTATTCTAATTCCTCCTGTAGCATCTTCTATATAGATATATCTGTATAAATTTCCAGTCTCATCGTTAGCAGTTACTTTACCTTTAATGTATATATTATCTGGAATTAAATAATTACTTCCTGTAAATAATTTTTTAACATCTGCTACTGTTTTAAGTGATGCTGTTGAAGAATCAAAACCACAAGGATCTGCTTTAATCCCATCTTTTCTAGGGAAATTAGTCATCCCCTTTACGTCAGAAACATTATTAATAAATAATTGATAAGTAGAATTATACTTACTTAGAATCCCTATAAAATCTCCTTTTCCTGATGGTAATTTTTGATTAGCAAAAGAAGCGTAATTACTATTTCTTACAACACGGGTAGTAGCTGATGTTGTAGGGTCATTAATTTGCCTATCAACAGTGTAACCATCTGGAGCAAAATTAGAACAAAGAACTTTAGCATCAAATTCCGCATTTTGTACTTTTACTAAACACCCAATGTATTGATCATTAGCTGTTTTCATGTCTGCCAAAGTCATTACTTTTGGGGTAATGGTTACTTTAGCAGTACAAGACTTTAAAATACTTGTAGGAACCATTTTTTCAGGAATTCTATCAAAAGTACCATTATCCATATATCCCAATTGCTTTACTCCACCATAAGTTCCCATGGCTAGACCTTTAAGTTTTACATAAACTTTAGCACCTTGAGGATAACTAGCATAAGTACTTACCGCATCAACGCTTAGAACAAAACCTTGAGTAGGATTTGTTGGGTCATCTTGAATATAAATTGTTTTATAGATATTACCAGATTGGTCTGTAGAAGACACATAACCTTCGATAACAGCATCTGTGGTAATGGTTGTGTTTTGCGCAAGACTTTTAGCAGCTTCTAGTGTTATAGTAGCTTTAAGGTCTTGGCAATTTCCAGATAAATCTGGTGCATCATACTTATCATCATGCACACAGCCAGTTAAAATAAATACCGAGGCTAGGATGAAAAACCTTATGATTGAAAAATATTTTTTCATAATCTAATCTATGTTTAGAATTAAAATCTTAAATATACGTTTGCAAAATAGTTTCTACCTCTATCATACCAAAGTTTTGGTCCGAAATAAGGTGTTGTTCTATTGATATCTGCTATAGCTTCAGGGAAGTTTACCAATCTTCCTTGTTCAAAACCTCCTGTAACATAATTTCTATTGTTAAGAATATTGCTTACACTAAAGCTAATTCCCATTCTGTATTTACCAAATAAAAATGATTTCCCTACGTTTGCATTTAACATAAATTGGTTGTCAAATTTTTTCTGTTGAGTAATTTGTTGAATTAACTCTGGAGTAACGCCTGCGTAGTTATCACCTGTAGCTGGATCTGTGTATAGAACTGCAGTTTTATTAAGTGCAGTAAAGTCTAAATACTGATCCGCTAAGTAATTTGCAGAAGCACCAATCCACCAATATTTTGGTGAGTTATATCTAATACCGAAAGAAGCTGCTTTTTGTGGAGTTCCTGCCACTTTATATCCTTTGATATTAGCCGTTCCCCAGAAATCTTTTCCTCTATAGCCATGTTCGTCATCATAAGATGCTACATTAGGATTATTGGTAACTGTGTAATCACCAAGACTACCAACTGCTGTAACACTAAGTGTAGGAGTTACTTTTATTTCCGCTCCTAATTCTAAACCTTTATAAGTTTTATCAAGATTAGTTAAAACTTCTGCTGCTAAAGCATTTCCTTCATCTGTAGTACCTCCTGAAATATCAAAATAATATCTTGAGAACTCTGTAGCTTTTTTAATCGTAGTATAATATCCTGATAATCTCAATTTAAGAATTTGACTTCTCAATATATAACTTAACTCATTTGAATTAACGTGCATATTTTGAATTTCCGGAGTAATAAGATTAGTTGTTCTAGGATTCACAAAAATCTCATTAAGTGTTGGTGCCAATGTAAAATATGCTCCTGTATAAACTAAGAAATTTTTACCATCTATCTTATAAGTAACTTTTGCCTTCATACCAGCATCTGTAGTATTATAAACATCACTTTTTCCTTTAGATGAGTTTCCTGTAGCATAGTAGTGATTTCTAAACTGACCATCTCTATAAGATTCTGAATGAGAAGAGAAAATAGAAGCTACAACATTCCATCTTGGTAAATCAATTTCAGTAGATAAATTAATTCCATAGGTGTTTTTATTGAGGATATATGAATATTGAGTTCTATCACCTTCATACACTTTGCTATCTGCTGCATCCATATCATATGGTAAATCATTACCAAATGCATCTAAATTATTAGCATAGTTAGCTCCTAATAAATCTTTTACTCTTCTAAAATTATCAGATTTTAGATTTTGGTAGCTGAAATTAGCGTTAAATTTCCAATTGTCTTTAAATTTAGTATCAAAGTGAGAGACAACATTTAATGTTTTATCTTTATTTACATCTTCAACAACAGAATATGCTGCCCCAGTTTCAAGATTATTATAATTAGATTGATATAAATAATCCCAATCAATTTGAGCTTTTTCTCTAAATTCGTCCACTGTATAAGTACCATAGCTTGGCAATTTTCTATAATAAGTAGGGTTTGGGTCTGAAGCATGGAACCAATCTAATCTACTTCTTGCATCGCTACCTTGTTGATAGGAAATTGTAGTATTTAAATTAGAAACTTTGCCCATTTTCCAATAATGTGCTAATTGAAATACTGGTTCGAAAACATTTCTAATTCTAGAATTTCTTTTTTCTCCGTCTTGCCATCCCCAATAAGAGTTGTAATTTTTACCCATTATATCATAAGCTTCTTGCGTATTAGGACTATTAGAAGCTCTATAAGTAGGAGAGCCGAATGCAGTTAAATTAATTGAATGTCTATCTCCCAATCTTTTTTCAATAGAACCAAAGTAAGCATATGCATCTTGATATGTGCCATCTATTACACCACTATCTGCCCATCTTCTAGAACCAGAAAAAGAAAATGCCCATCCATTTTTAAGCAATCCTGAGTTATAGGTAGCCATTGCTCTGTGGAAATAACTTCTATTGGTAAGAGAATATGCTAAAGAAACTCCCTTTCTATAAGAAGAAGCTCTGGTATTATAATAAACTACTCCTCCTAAATTACCAAAAGTGTATTCTGAAGGATTAAGGTTATCTACATTTTCTAGTGGATATCTGGTTACATCATTAAGACCTCCCCAGTTGCTGAAATCTATTCTACCATCATCATTTTTAGACATTGGTACCCCATTAAAAAGCACATCTTCATAACGGTTATCTACACCTCTAGGTCTAAACCAATATGCACCTAACTCAAACGCAGCTACATTAGCAAATGCATCTCTACCCGAGCTCAATAGTCCTACAGTTGGTTGTGCATTATTATCATCATCTTGATTCCCTACATCATCTATTGTAATAACACCTGCATCTGAATGGTCAGACGCTGGAACTAAAACGATAGTTCCTAAATCTTTTCTTTTTTCATTGGCAATTACATCAAAATCTAAGATTTTGTCATCAAAGCCTGGCTTTGAAATTGTAATTTGATAACGCCCTGGTTTTACGTCCACAAATTGGAAATATCCAATTTTATCTGCCGTAACATCATTTGATGAGTCCTTCAAATCCACCTCTGCACTTTCCACAGGTTTACCATTTAAATCTTTGAGGTAAGCATATACTGTAGTTTGTGCGTGAAGCGCTGAGAAAGAAAGTATCCCAAAAACTGAGATAATTGATAGCTTCTTAATCATAATTGTTAATTATTTTTTCTTCATTCAATAGACAACTATTGAACCTACAAATTTATACTAAATTTCTTATACTTTAACTTTTTTTAAATATTTTTCAACAAAAAATAGCAGTAATTTTTATCATATTTTTTTAGATAATTGCAAAGCTAATGTTGAATTGGCATTTTTTTGGTTAATTATTTATTAATTAACATTTTAATACATAAATAAAATTTATAGCCAAGTTTCACGAAAAATAGTTAAATTTGTAACCCACAATTTTAAAAAATGAGAAAATTTCTAAGTTTCTTCGCTTTAGTTTTGGTAATTACTTTTGGTTTTGCCCAAGACAAACAACAAGTACAAGTAAAAAGAGCTACTGTAGCTTTTCTGAATGTAGAAAACCTTTGGGATACTATTCCATCGGCAGATTATATAGATGGTACTTTACCAAAAAACAATCCTAAATTCCACAGAAGTGTTCCTATTGATTCTCTTAAGTTTTTAGAAGTAACAGAAGACTATAAAGGAATATGGAGTGATGATTTACTTATTGGCAAAAAAGTAATCAGATATCAAAATTTAGCAGATGATTTCACCCCCAAAAGTGCCAAAAACTATAACACAAAAGTTTACAAGCAAAAATTAGCCAATGAATCTAAAGTAATTTCTGAATTAGGAGTTTCATATACTAGAACATTACCCGCCATTGTAGGACTTATAGAAGTAGAAAATAGACAAGTAATAGAAGACCTTATAAAACAACCCGCTCTACTAAAAGGAGATTATGGAATCGTACATTACAATTCTTACGATGCCAGAGGTATAGATGTAGGAATTATTTATCAGAAAAAAAGATTTACGGTTACAGACTCATACAAAAAAGAATTACCCATTTTTAATGATGATGGAAAAAGAGCATACACCCGTGATATTCTTGTGGTTAAAGGATTATTAGACGGAGAAAAAATTGCCGTTTTTATGAATCACTGGCCATCTAGAAGTGGTGGCGAAGCAGCGTCTCAACCAAGACGTAATTTTGCGGCTAATGCATTAAGAGAAGAGATGGACAAAATAAGAGCCGAAGAACCAGATAGACTTCTTATCTCTATGGGAGACTATAATGACGACCCTGTAAGTCCAAGTCTTAAAAAATATTTGCACGCCGTAGGTGATAAAAAAGAACTTTCAGAAGAATATCCTTACTATAACTATATGTATAAGATGTTTAAACAAGGGGTAGCGTCACTAGGTTACAGAGATGCTCCAAACCTTTTTGATCAAATTATTGTTTCTAAAAATGCAATCTCTGAGACACTTACCAAGAATTATTCAGTTTTTAAAGCAGAAGTATATGCTCCGCCATATTTAATAACTCCAGACGGTCAATACAAAGGATATCCTTTCCGTTCTTGGGCTGGAGATTTATTTACTGGAGGATATAGTGACCATTTCCCTGCTTTTATTGTATTACAAAAAGAATTTACTAAATAAGATTAGAACATCTTATCTAAATATTGATTACAAAACCGCTTCTTATGGAGCGGTTTTTGCTTTAGTTTAATTAACTTTACTTCACCAAAATTTCTAATTATGAAAAAATTAGTTTTTCTATTCGCAATTGCTCTTTTTGCTATAAGTTGTACACCACAAACGTCCACGGCTAAAGACAGCACGATAAAGTCTGAAATAAAACCAGAAAAAAATGAAGACGGAGAATGGGATCTAGAAGTGCTAGATACAGACTTTAATTATTTTATGAATACCATTGCTAGACCCATGAATATGTATTCTGAATCTTACCTGAAAAACAGAAATATATTTTTAGTAAACGAATGGAACTCTTATTACATGTCTGGCAGATACAGAAATATAATAGAATCGTCTATAGATTATAGTCCTAACGAAAACTATGGATTAAAATTTGAATACAAACTCTATCAGGTATTCGTTTATGTACAATGGAAATATAAACTAAGAATGCAAGGCTTAAGTGGAGCAGATATGGTAAGATAAAAAACAAAAAAGGTTCGGTAAAATACCGAACCTTTCTGTTTACCAATTATTTATTGTAAAATTCTTCTACTTTATCCCAATTGATAACTTCGAAAAACGCAGACACATAGTCTGGTCTTCTGTTTTGGTAATGCAAATAATATGCATGTTCCCAAACATCTAATCCTAAAACAGGCGTGTTTCCACAACCAGAATTAGGCATCAATGGATTATCTTGGTTAGGTGTAGAACAAACCTCTAGACTACCGTCTTCATTTTTGCAAAGCCATGCCCAACCAGAACCGAATCTGGTCTTAGCAGCATTAGAAAAATCTTCTTTAAATTTTTCAAAACCACCATAAGTTTCTAGCGCAGCTTTTACATTTCCTACAGGTTCTTTGCTTCCTCCTGGAGTAAGAATTTCCCAGAAAAGAGTGTGGTTGTAATGACCACCACCGTTATTTCTAATTGCAGGTACATCTACAGCTGTTTTACAGATTTCTTCGATGGTTTTCCCTTCGTTTTCTGTACCTTTAATCGCGTTGTTTAAATTATCTACGTATGCCTGATGGTGTTTTGTATGATGTATTTCCATCGTTCTTGCGTCAATTATTGGCTCAAGAGCATCATAGGCATATCCTAATTTTGGTAATTCGAATGACATAATTTCTAATTTTTTATTGGCTCAAAGATAATAAAAACTAAAAAATAAATCCCTTACATTATATCTTAAAAATTTTATATCAATTATTGATAAAACCAAACATTTGATAAAATCAAATTAAAAAAGAACGTGCATTACTACACGTTCTCTTAACTATCTTTCGATAATTGATATTTTATCTATTCATAGACATCAAGAACTCTTCGTTGCTTCTGGTGGTTTGCATTTGTTTTTGTACAAATTCCATCGCTTCTAGAGGATTCATATCCGCCAAATATTTACGTAAAATCCACATTCTCTGTTGTGTAGTATCGTCTAAAAGTAAATCATCTCTTCTGGTAGAAGAAGCTATCAAATCTACCGCAGGGAAAATACGCTTGTTAGATATTTTTCTATCCAACTGAAGCTCCATATTACCAGTTCCTTTAAATTCTTCGAAGATTACCTCGTCCATTTTAGAGCCAGTATCAATAAGAGCCGTTGCAATAATGGTTAATGAACCACCGTTTTCAATTTTTCTGGCTGCTCCGAAAAATCTTTTCGGTTTGTGCATTGCATTAGCATCTACACCTCCAGAAAGCACTTTCCCCGAAGCTGGTGTTACGGTATTATAAGCTCTTGCTAGTCTGGTAATAGAGTCTAAAAGAATCACCACATCATGACCGCATTCTACCATTCTTTGCGCTTTTGCCAGAACCAGATTGGCTACTTTTACGTGTTTATCTGCACTTTCGTCAAATGTAGAAGCTATAACTTCTGCATTTACACTTCTAGACATATCCGTTACCTCTTCTGGTCTTTCATCAATCAAAAGAATCATCATATACGCTTCCGGATGGTTGGCAGAAATAGAATTCGCAATTTCCTTCAGCAACATTGTTTTACCCGTTTTAGGCTGTGCTACAATCATAGCACGTTGCCCTTTACCAATAGGAGTGAATAAATCTACAATTCTGGTAGAAATGGTAGCATTCTTACCTGCCAAATTAAATTTTTCTTGAGGAAAAAGGGGCGTAAGATATTCAAAAGCTACTCTATCTTTTATAAAATCAAGGTCTCTACCGTTCACTTCGATGGCTTTTTGGAGAGAGAAGTATTTTTCACCTTCTTTCGGCAATCTTACCACTCCTTTTACAGTGTCACCAGTTTTTAGTCCGTAATTTCTAATTTGTTGAGTAGAAACAAACACATCATCAGGCGAAGAAATGTAAGAAAAATCTGATGAACGAAGGAATCCGTAATTATCTGGAAGAATTTCTAAAACACCTTCTACCACCACCACATTATCAAAATTGAATTCTTTTTTTGCAGGAATTTCTTCTACAGATTCGTTTTGTTGATGATTGTTATTCTGTGTGTTTTGCGACTGATTATTTTGGTTATTTTGATGGTTTTGATTATTCTGATTTCCGTTTTGATTACGGTTTTTATTTTTATTATTGTTGTTTTGTTGCTGTTTTCTTTGCTGATTTTGTTGGTTCTGCTGATTTTGCTGATTTTGCTGAGATGCAACAGGCGCATTATTTTCGGCAGGTTTTTCTTCAACTTTAGCTTCTGAAGTAGTTTCAGCAACGGAAGTTTCTTCTTTTTGTACTTCTACAGCAGGTGCAGTAACTCTTTTTCTTGGTCTTTTTTCAGCATTAGATTCTGATTGAGGCTTTTCTTCAGATTTTGGAATATTTTCTGCTTCTGCTTTAGCTTCTACAGCTTCTTTAGCTTCGACTGGAGCTTCAGAGGTCGTTTCAAAAAGTTCTGCTGGTTTTTCTGTTTTCTTTTTAGGAGCAGCTTTAGGCTTCGCTTTTGTAGCTTTAGCAGCTGCTGGTTTTGGAGTGTTTTCTTCCATAGTAGTTTCGGTAGCGTTGTAATATTCCTTAGTTGGTTTAGGGTTAGAAGCCTGAAAATCTAGAATCGCAAATACAACTTCGTCTTTTGTACTGCTTTTAGGAATTTTAACGCCTAGATCTTTTGAGATTTTGGTCAATTCCGGTAAGGATTTTGACCTTAACGTTTCGATGTTAAACATAAAATATGTGAAATGTTGTAATAAATATAAGTAATTGTAAGTAAGAAAGTTGAATCGGGCGATTCTTCTTTATTTGAATTGTTACTATGCAAATCTACATTATTTTTGATAAAGTGCAAAAAAAATTTTATTTTTGCAGTGAAATGATACAGAGAATACAAACCATTTTCTTACTAATTGTAGTGATAGCGCAGGTTGTGCTACATTTTCAAAGTTTAGACGTAGAGCTTTTCGGAAGTTCTTATGTGGTAATTGCACTTAGTTTGGTGTCATTTTTACTGGCAATAATATCTATTTTCAGTTACAAAAAGAGAGTAAGACAGATTTTGTTGAATAATATCAACATCTTCATAAACGTTTTGTTGACTGGTTTATTGATTTATTGGCTACTAAATTTATCTGGAGGAATAGAT
>OCVT010001285.1_pt1 | contig 10804 bp, 8 predicted proteins | sample 1539111 | NCBI WGS metagenome assembly OCVT01 (sample SAMEA3991482, study PRJEB22521) | metagenome | biome: anthropogenic terrestrial biome; feature: sewage plant; material: raw primary sludge | place: Sweden | collected 2012-09-26 | reverse complement strand
CTTTTAACTCATCTAATATTTGACCCTTTAAAAAACTATTAATAGTATATTCATCTAAATCATAATTCAAAGCAAGACTCAAAAATTCTTTATAATTAAAAATCTGAAAATCTGAATTTTGTAAAGTTTGATGTATAGATTCATAAACCTCATAAGCTCCAACATCTTTTGAAACTTTCGTAATATCTTTTAGGTCAAGTCCTATCATATCATTCAAAAATCTATAAAGTGCATCTGAATATTTTACACTAATGGCAAATGAAGAAAATTCTAATATCATATATTTATTTTCAACATTTATAATATCTTTTAATACATCAGATTTCTCTTTTTTTATAAAAACACACAGCCCTATATTTGAAGCGTAGTATTCTAAAGCTCGTAAATTTATCCCTTTTAGTTTAAAATTGAGTTTTGTTTGCCAATATTGTTTTAAAGCTTCAGTTGTTGGCGTTCTTCCACTACTTATATGCTCTTGTGCAAGATAACCTTCTTCTCCCAACTTTTTAAAGTAACCTCTAATTGTTGCTGGTGAATAAGTAATATCGTACATAGATTTTAATTGAGTTGAACCAATTGGTTCAAGATGCTCAATATAAGCTTTGATAATTGATTGTAACAAAAACTCTTTTTTGTCTATCATTTTTACGACCATTTTTAGATTTTAGCACTCAGTATCTTAAACTGCTAAAGAATTATAACCTATTGAGTCTTTATTTGTCAAGTACTTTATTTTAATTTTAAAAAATTTAAGTGAGTGTCAAATAATTATATGTTAAATTACTATAATTTTATGACTTCTAGGAGAAAATATGAAAAATATTTTTAAAATTACTTTTCTTGGAATATTATCTACACCTCTATTTTCATCTGAATTTATAACTATTGGAACAGGTGGAGTAACTGGTACTTATTATCCTACGGGCGGAGCAATTTGTAGATTTGTCAATCAATACAAAAAAGAATCAAAATTAAGATGTTCTGTTGAATCAACCGATGGCTCTTTATACAACTTAAATAGCATAAAAAATAGTGACCTTGATTTTGCTATTGTTCAATCAGATATTGTTTATCAAGCTTCAAAAAGTGAAGGTCAATTCAAAGATACAAAGTTACCTAAATTAAGATCTGTTATGGCAATTTATCCTGAATTATTAACATTAGTTACAAGAAAAGATGCAAATATTCATAACCTTTTAGATATAAAAGGAAAAAAATCAACCTTGGAAATAGTGGAAGCGGTAATGAAACAACTGCATTAAAACTATTTAATGAAAGTGGTCTAAAAAAAAGTGATTTAAAAGAAGCTGCATCATTTAGTGCAACAGAAATGCCCGATGCTTTAAAAAACAACAATATTGATGGTTATTTTTATATGGTTGGTCATCCAACTGCAAATATTAAAGATGCAGCCAATTCAACTGATATAAGAATCATTTCAATTGAAGATAAAATTTTAAACTCTTTGGTTGAAAAATATCCATATTTTGCTAAATCAAACATTCAAGCAGGAACATATAAAGGTCAATCTAGTGATATTGCAACATTTGGAGTAAAAGCTGTTCTTATAACAAATGAAAAAGTAGATGAAAGTATTGTTTATTTTTTAGTAAAAGCTATTTTAGAAAATTTTGATGAATTCAAAAAACTTCATCCTGCTTATGCAAATATTACAAAAGAGTCTTTACTTGATGGATTATCTGCACCTTTACATGATGGAGCGAAAAAATACTACAAAGAAATGGGATTAATTAAATAGATTAATATTTAATTTTTGCTAAATAAAGACCATTAGCAATTGCAGGGGTTTTAAAAATATGTTTTTCTAAATTTAGTTGATTTTTTAGATTTTCTATGGTTTGTTTTTTGTTATTTATAGCTAATAAGAAACCAACCATTAGTCTAATTTGAGATCTCAAATATGAATTTGCAGTAAATTTGAAAACATAAATATCCTTATATTTATAAAATTCTGCATTAAAAACTTCTCTTTTTGTTAATTCTTTATCACTTCCCGTTTTATGGAAATATTTAAAATCATGTACTCCAATAAACTCTTTTATGGCTTTTTGTAAAAGTTCTTTATCAATATCTTTTACATAAGTAATAAACTTATCATTAAATGGTGTTGTAGGTTTTGAAGTAATTAAATATCTATAAACTCTTTTTTTTGCATGAAATCTTGAATGAAAGTTATCATCTACTTTTGATATTTTTGATATTTTAATAGAAGTTGGAAGATTTTTATTTAAAACCTCTTTTAATTTAAAAAAATCAATCCAAAAATCAGGAACTATACAATTAAAAACTTGTCCTGTTGCATGAACTTCTTTGTCAGTTCGTCCACTTAAAACAATATTTGTTTCTATATTTATCTTTTTAAATGCCTTTAAAAGTTTATCTTCAACCGTTAAACCATTTGGCTGTTTTTGACTTCCTTGATAACAACTGCCATCATAAGCAAGGGTAAATTTTAAATTCATTTTAAATTTAATACTCTTTTTGAATAGTTTTAGAATATAACATATATGTAGTACCAATCCAAACAATTGGGACTACATATAAAGCATGTAATAAAATCTTATCCCCTATTGCTTTTACTAAAAAGTAGTAAACAACTATTGCTATTAAAGAATAAAAAACTGCTCTATTTTTTTCATATCTTGGATTAAAATAGCCAAAAGTAATAACTAAAAACAGTGATAAAAATGGAAATAATGAAGTTAAGATATAAAATGTAAAATCATCAAGTTCAACTTTTTTATCAATTCTTTTACTCCAATAATGATAAGAACCTTTAAATACACTCTCTTTTCCCTCATTTATTGAATCATTAATATACATAGATTTAAAATCTATTTGATTAAACTCTTTTTCACTAATAACAAAAGCTTTCCCATCATTTAATTTAAAACTTAAAGAGCCATTGTCATTATCTAAAACAGCCGTTTGACTAACAATAAACTGATCTTCTTTATTCTCTGTTTTAAAAAGTTTCACATCATCATAAACTTTATCATTTTTAGTATTAATATAAATTAGCCAATCGCCAAATTTCTGACCAAATTCACTGGCTTTAATATTAAAATTTGCCTCTTTTTTCTTTTCAGCTAAAAATTGAGTTGTTAAAAATTTAGTTTTTGGGATCAAACCAACTGAAATTATCATTAATGCTACGGACAAAACAAATGTAGTTGGTGCAAATATTTTTAAAATATTTATAGGATTTAAACCAAAAGAAGTAATAACGGTAAGTTCATATTCACTTGCTAATTTAGCTAATGTTATAACTAAAGATAAAAAAAATGATACGGGCATAGTATAAAATAAAATTTGAGGAACAACATAAGCGAATAAAGTAAATAATTCAAAAAAATCAATTGTAATAATAGATGTTAAAGAAGCTATTTTCACTACAAATACAACTGATGTTATAAAAAAAAGTCCTAGAAATATTGGGAAAAAAGTAATTGCTAGTTGAGAAAATAAGTATTGTTTTAATTTCAATAAAATGCCTTTATAATTGTTTCTAAATCAAAAAAATATTCAGTAAAAAAACCTAAAACTAAATAGGGAATAAATGGAGTTTGAATATCTTTTTTTACAAAATTTGAATAGATTGCGGGAATTATAGCGAAAATTGCTGCTAAAAATATAGAAAATAATCCACCACTAATTCCAAGGATAATTCCTAGCATTGCAATTATTGGAATATCTCCCTCACCTAAGGCAACTTGGGTTTTTAAACTTTCATCTTTTAAAAGTTTTGATTTTATATTTTGAATATAAAAAGTAATTACAAAATTTAATAAAACAAAAGCTCCAGAGAATAAAAAAGCATTTTTTAAAGATTCAATTAAAGAAAAATTTGAAGCAAAAAAAGAGAGAACTAATGCAATTAAAAGTAGATAATCTGGCACTGCTTTATATTTTAAATCTATAAAAGAGAGAGTTATTAATACATAAGATAATAAACACATATAAATAAATTCTTGACTCAAGCCTAGTTTTAAAAACAAAACTAAAGTTATGATTCCACTTAAAAGTTCAACTAAAAAATATTGAAATGAAATTTTAGCTCCACAATAAGCACATTTTGATCTTAAAAAAAGATATGAAAAAAGTGGGATATTATGGTACCAATAAATCAGATGATTACAAGATGGGCATTTACTTCTAGTTTTTGTAAGAATTGATTCACTAAGAGGAAGTTTTAGTATTAAAACATTCAAAAATGAACCAATACAAATACCAAAAATAAAACTAAATACCTCCAAATCTTCTCTCTCTTTTACTAAAATCACTTAAAATATCATCAAGTTCAGAAACATTAAAATCTGGCCAATATGTTTGAGTGAAAAACATCTCAGAATAGGCATTTTGCCACAACAAATAGTTTGAAAGTCGTACTTCTCCACTTGTTCGAATAAGTACATCAACATCACCCATTCCAGCTGTATCAAGGCAAGATTCAAGATTTTGTTCTGTAACTTCAAGATCCAAATCATTAAGTTTTTTTATTGCTCTTATTATTTCATTTTTTGAACCATAATTTAGAGCTAAAACCTGTGTTAAACCAGAACAATTTGCTGTTTTATTTTGAGTTTCAAAAATTGTATTTTGTAATGATTTAGAAAATCTGTTTAAATCGCCAATAGCTTTAAATCTAATATTATTTTCTAAATAAACACTTAACTCTTTTCTTAAATATCTCTCAAGTAGTTTCATCAAAAATTCAACTTCAAGTTTTGGTCTTTCCCAATTTTCAGTAGAAAAAGCATATAAAGTTAGATATTTAACTTTTATATCTGAACAATATTGAGTTATTTTTCTAACCGTTTTTGCGCCTTCTTCATGACCTGCCGTTCGGTTTAGACCTCTCTCTTTTGCCCAACGACCATTTCCATCCATGATTATTGCAATATGATTCGGGATTTTAATTTCACTCATATTGGTTAAACTCATCTTGTAATTTTTCTAAAATATTTAATGAAACATCTAATTTTGTTCCTTTAAATTCAAAAGAACTATTTTTTAAAATTAATTCTATATTATTGTTTTCACTTCCAAAACTATTTTCTTCATTTAAAATATTCAGACAAACTCCATCAAGATTTTTATTTTCCAACATTCTTGTGGCACTATTTAACGCAGTTGTTTCATCCATTTCAGCTTTAAAACCAATAGTTACAATCCCATCTTTTTCTAAAGATTTTAAAATATCCATATTTTGTTTTAACTCTAAAGTCCAAGAAGTTCCAATTAACTCTTTTTTTAATTTTCCATCTTGTGGAAATGCTGGAACATAATCACTAACAGCTGCTACCATAAATAAAAATGGTCTTTTCATAATCAATGAGGGAGTCGAACTATCCATTAAAGTAGGTTTTGTCAAAACTCCTTTTTTAGCAACTCTAATAGAATCAACTAAATATTCATACATTTCATTTGAACTTTGAACTTTTATTAGATGAATATCTTTTGGTAAGTTTTCATAACCTCTGGTACTTACTAAACAAACATCAGCACCTTTGTAATATAAAGCCTTTGCTAAACTTGAAGCCATTTTCCCAGAAGAAAAATTTGAAAGATACCTAACATCATCAATTTTTTCTAACGTTCCACCACCGCTTAAAACTACTCTTCTATTTATCCAATACTCATCTTTTAATAACTCTTTACAAGTTGCATCAAAAATATCAACTGGGTCTGCCATTGCTCCATCACCAACATCTTTACAAACTAACTCTTTTGTTTGTGAAGAAATAATCTCATAATTACATAGTTTTAGCATTTTAAGACTTGCTTGTGTAATTGGATTTTTTAGCATATTGGTGTTGGCAGCTGGTGCGATTAATTTCATTCGAGGATACGCTAATGCTGTTTGTAAAAGCAAATTATTACCCAAACCATTTGCCAAAGCATTTATAGTATTTGCACTTGCTGGTGCAATCACAAAAATATCAGACCATTTTCCAATATCAATGTGATTATAGTCTTGGTTTTTATCCCAATTTTCACTATCTTCTGTTAATACTTTATTTTGTGAAATTGCTTCAAATGTAATTGGATTTATAAATTTCTTCGCACCATCAGTCATAATAACTCGTACAATTGCACCAGCTTTTATATAAAGTCTAATAAGCTCTAATGTTTTATAAATAGCAATAGAGCCACAAACTCCCACTAATATTTTTTTATTTTTTAATAACATCTATAATTTTCTACTTTTTTTTACTTGAAAAATGTTTGTAGAAATAACCATCAATAGTTTTTGCTTTTGCTCGAGTAAGATACAACTCACCTTTTTTTACATCACCAGTTACAGTAGAACCTGCACCAATTAATACATCATCCTCAATATTTACAGGTGCAACAAACTGTGTATCACTTCCTACAAATACATTTTTCCCAATAATAGTTTGATGTTTATTTACTCCATCATAATTACAAGTAATTGTCCCGCAACCTATATTTGTTCCCTCATCTATTTGGCAATCCCCAAGATATGAAAGATGTCCAGCTTTTACGCCATTTAAAATAGCTTTTTTTGTCTCAACAAAGTTTCCTATATGAGTTTTATTTAATTCACTAAGCGGTCGAATTCGTGCCATTGGTCCAATATCACTATCAACTACACTTGAGTCTTCAACCACAGAATTTGTTTTAATATGAGAATTTACAATTCTTGAATTACCAAGTAAACTAACACCATTTTCAATAATACTTTCACCTTCAATTTGTACACCCTCTTCTATATAAATAGTATCAGGAAGTCTCATAATAACACCAGATTTCATAAACTCTTTCTTGATTCTGTTTTGATGAATTACCTCAGCATCTGCAAGTTCTACTTTAGAATTTACACCTTTGAAATTTTCTTCATTTACAACAAGTGGTTTTAAAACCTTTCCTTGTTCTATTGCCATTTCTATTAAATCTGTTATGTAGTACTCTTTTTGTGCATTGTTATTATTTAGTTTTGGTAAATTTTCAAGTAAAAATTTCGTTTCAAATTGATAAATACCAGCATTTGCAGTTGTAATTGCAAGTTCTTGAACATTTGCATCTTTTTGTTCAACTATTTTTTTAACATTTCCATTTTCAATTATTACTCTTCCATAACCATCGGCACTTTTTAATTCTAAAACAGACATAACGATAGTTGCATCTATTTCAAATTTTTCCAATTCACTTGCTTGAATTAGTGGCATATCACCATTTAAAACTAAAACTTTTTCATATTTTGGTGTTATTCCCATAACTGCACCACCTGTTCCTGGGAAGTTTTTATGGTCTTGAATTACAAAATTTATATTTGAAAAATATTTCTCAATTTCAGCTTTTACCTTTTCAAATTGGTGAAATAAAACTACTGTTATATCATCACTTAATTTTAAAGCCTCTTTTATTGAATAATATAACATTGGTTTTCCAGAAATCTTATGTAATACTTTTGGAGTATCTGATTTCATTCTTGTACCTGCACCTGCTGCTAAAACTATAATTGATTTATTAAACATTCTTTTCCTTATTATTGTAAAACTTCATTTATCTCTTTTTTTAGGTTTTCAACAACCTCTTCAACGGCAAGTCGCATTTTATCATCACTAATATTACTTCTTAGTAATTTATCAAGTCTTTTTTCCCTATCTTTAAAAAATTGTGCAACTTTTCTATTTTTTGGATTTCTGTTATACATCAAAACACCCGATGCAATTAAAGCAACCACAAGTTTTGCATGTCCAAAAATAGCTGCATAATTTAACAATGTAAAACCAGAATTATCAGGTAGATTCATATCAGCACCAGCTGCTATTAGCCATCTTGCTATTTTATAATTTCCATACCACTGGGTATGATGAAGTGCAGTTCTTCCATGAACATCTCTTATACTTAAATCTGTTTTTTTTGTTAAAAGTTTTTCTACAACAATTAAATTATTTGCAATTACAGCTTTATGAATTACGGTTCTTCCATCATTATCTTGAATATCAACATTAACTCTGTATTTTAAAAAATAAATCAATCTTTCAACAAAAAGTTCTTTTTCTTTTTTATCAATTATTTTTAAGCCCTCTTCAACCATATGCATCAATGGTGTGTAACCTCTTTTATCTTTTAAATTAAGGTTTATTCCATAATTTATAATAATTTTTAAAGTTTCAAAATCATTATACAAAACCATATCAAATAAAATATTTGTACCATCTAATCTTTGTGTCTCTATATTTGGTCTGTAAGTGAGAACTTTTTTTAATAAAAAATCGTATTTTTCATCATTTTTTATTATGCTTAATAAATAAGGAGTTGCTTTTTTAAATCCTTTTATAACAGCTATTATTTCAACAATATCATCAACAACATTTCTTTCATCAAAATCTCTTGCATCAATATCTGCTCCATGTGATATTAAAAAATCAATCATTTTATAATTTGAATAACCTTTTAATATTTCCCTATGAATTATGTTTTTTTCAAATTCATCACAAATATTTACATCTGCACCACAATTTATTAGAAATTCTATATTTGCAAAATTCTGATTTTCAACCTCTTTTTGTAAAGTTGTTTTCCCATTTTCATCAATTTTATCAATTTTAAGACCATGCTCTATAAATAAAAGAGCTAAAGGCATATACTCTTTTTCATTGGTAACTAATTTATATTTTTCTTCAATTTCATTTTTAGGAAATGAATTCTTTTGTAAATTAAAAATATATAAAAGTTCATCAACAATATCTCTTCGATTATTATCAATAATATTTAAATTAATTCCTTTTTTAATAAGAAGTTCAATTAAAGTAAAATTTTTAGAACCTTGTAAAATCGCATTATAAAGTACATTTTGTCCATTTTTATCTATGAAATTTATATTTATTCCATGTAAAACTAATTCCATCGCTAAAGAGGGATCATCTTTTAAAACGGCACAAAAAAGAGCTGTTTCATGATTATCATCTAAAACATTTATATTATTTACATTATTTATAACATCTTTTAGAATAGTAAGATTTCCACCTTCAACCGCATAAAATAATACAGTTTTTCCATAACTATCTTTTAATGTAAAATCTGCATTATAATTCATAAGAATCTGGAAAACTTTATTATTTCCTAAAATTGCAACATCTTGAAAAACCGTTCTACCTAAACTATTTTTATGATTTATTGAATATCCATTGTCAAGTAAAAATCGAATCATCATTCCATCGAATTTATCTACAACTTCATCTAAAACAGTTTTTCCATATTTATTCTCTATAGTTAAATCTGCACCATTTTTAACTAAAAGTTTGATAGCTTCAAGTTTTCTTCTAGCTACTAATGTAAAAAGTATTGTTCTACCTTTTTCATCTCTCTTATTTAAGTCAATCCCTTTATTTATAAACTTTTGTATTTTATTAATATCCATATCATCTGATAACAATTCTTTATAAAATAAATCTTCATTAATTTTAAAAAATCCAAACACGATATTAAATCCTTATACACATTTTAGGGCTTTGAAAGTCTATAATTTTAGCCAATTTTTTATTAAATTGTTTTTCGTCTTCTTGGTCTATAATCTTTTCTATGATTGCTAGCTTCCCTTGAATCATTTTCTCGCTTTGGAAAAGGTCTTGTAAATGGTTTTTTCGAACTATCTTCTTCTATTAAATTTCCTTTTAAAGATTTCTCAATAAAAGAGTTAAAAGAGTTTCTCAAAATATATGCTTTATCATGATCAGGAAAAAGCTCAGGAAGTTTATATGAAAGCCATAAATATAAAGATATTTTTTTAACTTCATCTTCTACTAAAAGTAAATCTCTTTGGGTTATTGCTTTTTTAGGAAGTGTAATAGATGGTTTATAGTGGCAAACTCTTTTCTTAATAACACTTGCAATATAAGCTTCATAGGCTTGTAAAATAATATTTGATTTAGTGGTAATTGGAGCTTGCGCTAAAAGATATTTATCTTCAAGTTTTAAATTAAATCTAGTATCAACAATTTTTGCAGCTTCAAGCATAGATGAAATATTTGCAGCTATAAATGGTCCTGAAAAATACATATTATCAGCAAAAAACTTTAATACTTTTGTTAAAGAATTTGTTTTTATATGAGCAGCTAGGGCTTCAAGTTGATTATTATTTATTTTTACTTTAAATGGTGGTTTTATTGTTTTTATTGGACTTTCAAATTCAAGTCTTACATGGTCTAAAACATCTCTTCTAGTTGCACCCAAATATCCAGCTTCAAAATGTCCATAACGCCCTGCTCGACCTGCTATTTGAACTATTTCATTAACTGTTATTTTTCTTTTACTAACACCATCAAATTTTGTATCAGTTGTGAATAATATTGTTTTAATAGGAAGATTTAATCCCATTGCAATTGCGTCCGTTGCAATTAAAATCTGACTTTTTTTCTCTCTAAATCTTTGGGCTTCATCCCTTCTTACTTCAGGTGAAAGATTTCCATAAATCACTGAAACTGTATATTTTTTTTGAAGTTTTTGTTTTAACTGTAAAACATCCCTTCTTGAAAAAGCAATTAATGCTGTTCCATCTTCAAGTTTTTCTAAAGCTGTCCATTTTGGAAGAACTTTTAATTCATTTTTTCTTTGATGTTTTACTATTTCTAAATCTTCTTCTAGGTATGCTGCAATTCTTTTTACTGCATCAAGAGCATTTACGCTTCCCGTCATAATGATTTTTTTAGCAGGACATCCAATAATTGCATTTACCCATGCCCAACCTCTATCTGCATCATCAAGCATTTGAACTTCATCAATAACCGCCACATCAACATCTAAATCAAAA
>OCVT010001282.1_pt1 | contig 10814 bp, 5 predicted proteins | sample 1539111 | NCBI WGS metagenome assembly OCVT01 (sample SAMEA3991482, study PRJEB22521) | metagenome | biome: anthropogenic terrestrial biome; feature: sewage plant; material: raw primary sludge | place: Sweden | collected 2012-09-26 | reverse complement strand
TGACTGGAGTTCAGACGTGTGCTCTTCCGATCTAGAGAATCCCTTCCCTGTTTTAGAAATGAGTAGTTCTTTTCTTTTTCATAAATAATACAGTTGTCTCTGAGAAGCCTAATAAGAAAAAAAGAGGTTAATAAATTATTATTACTGGTTATTTCTTTCCGCCACGTAGTTTTCTTTCTCTTTCATACTTGTTTTTTTCCGCACCTTCTTCGGTATTAATAGTGTTAACAATATGAGCCATCTTTGCATGGTAGTCGCTGCTCTCCTTGTTCTTTTCTTCAATTCTTTGTCTAGCTTCAAATTTGGCGTCTTTACGGATTTCTTTCATAGTGAATTTACGTTCCTTCTTTAGTTGGGCCTTCATCTTATTTATCTCACTTCTTGTTCTATCAGGATCGTACGATTTTTTATCAGGATTGAAGTTTTCTTCGTATTTAGGAGCATGCGTAGGTATGGATACGGGCTTGTGGTTCTGTAAAGCCAACGGAATATGTTCTGTGAATTTCGTTAATTTTTCAACTTTGTTCAAAATATTTCTTGGCTTTTCAAAATCAGAATACTTTGAGGTGTATGCACTTAATAACTGCTGAATCGGTAAAATAATTTCATTGAAAGCAGGTAAGCTCTTCCACACAGTAGAGATAGTTGCATCTAAAGATTCCATAACATTTAGTAAAACGGAGACACATTGATCAACCGGATGTGCCTCGGTATCCATTGTTGACAAGGTATGTAATGGAATAATAGTTGATCTCTTTTTTGTAAAGTCAACGTCCAATGGAAGCCCCAACTCGTAAGAGTCTAGTCTAATATTTTCAAAATCTAATGGTTTTTCTTGATTTTCTTTCTCAACTATAAAAGTGAGTAATATTTTTTGAAAGAAGTAAACCACCTCCGGTATGTACCGTTTGGAAATGCGTTGATATTGTGAAACAATCCTTACCAAGACAGCGCCAAAAGCTATCCTCTTTAAAGAATTAAACTTGATTTGTTCCAGGAACTGGCTCATTAAAATCAATGCTGGAGTTATTACTAAATGGTACTGGTCCGAGGTGGAGAAAAGAATACCAATAATGGAAAAAAATACCAGATCACCATTTGATAGAGCATCAAAATGGTTCTTTTTATAGCGTGCTTGCATTTCATTGATATAATCTCTACACTCCTCGGAAAGCTCTCTATTATATTTCTCTGAAAGGGATTTTAGAATTGAGATCAATGCATTTTGTGTACGTTTAAAACTTTGAACGTTTTTAAGGTAGTTTTGATTGCTTAGAAAAATGATGTGTCTCAGTAAAACAGCGGTGAATTTTCCTAACTTTTCCTTATTACCTTCAGCCAATTTTGGTTGGTAAGCTTTGATAATATTCTTAACAATCTTAGGATGATCATCTAAGTCTAATTTTTTTACTTGATCTAATAACGCATCATGAGTTCTAGGGCATGAAATGGAAATGTTCTTTTTCTTTAAAATTTGAGAAAACCCTTCATCTCTGTCTTGATCTTCAAATTTGATATCATCATCAGAATCAGCAATACCGTCATTATCGTCTTCATAGTCTTCTTCATTTTCCCAGAATCCATCATCCAAATCCTCTACTCCTCTTTCTTCGCCTTCTTCTAATTCAATCATACCGTTCATACGATCAAGACGCTGTTGTTCCAACTCCCGTTTTTTTTCTTCAGCTTCAGCGTTTTTCTCCTCTTCAGTTTTAGTTCTATCAGAAGGTGCAGCTCTTTTGTCCAATTGTAGTTCTTTCACTTTGATATCATACTCCTTATCTAGATCGGTCTTAGGTTCCATTGGATTCTTCTTGGGTTGCGTCATCATCAATTCAGACATAACATCCTCGAAATTATCATCCAGATTATCTATTTGATCTTCCATTATACCTTGAGCCTTTTGTCTTTCTTGTTTGTAAAATTTTGATTTGGCAATGACCTCTTTCATGACTTCAGCTTTGGTTTTTTTTCTTTGAGGTTGCTGTAGCTCAGCATCATCTTCATTGAATCGTTTGGAAGCTAAAAAATCCTCTTCATCATTGGCAAGCTCATCTTCTAGGGACAGCGATTGACCTAAATGTGTAAGACCGTCTCCAAACATGTCACCGTCGTCTTCATCGTCTTCAAGATTAAATAAATTTGCGTTTCTCTTTGATTGGCTTTGTCTTTCTCTGGTGAAACGTTCCAACATTTTTTCTTCTTCAGTCAACAACTTGTCTCTTTCACCAAATCTCTTATCAATCACACCACCACGTTTATTCTTCATCATTTTTCTTGCTTCAAATGCACGCTTTCTTTGTTCTTCACCGATCTGTTTAGAGATACCAGGCTTACCCACAGCAATACGATCAGCAGTTTTAGAAGGCAGACCATCTCTCCTCTTATTCCTTGCAGCCTTTATTTCAAACGGATTAAACTCTTCTCTGATTTCAGCAATGGCCTTTTTTTTTTCTTCACGATCATACTCCTTCGCTTGTCTTTTGGAATTTTTTTTATTCTTACTTTTGACGTTTGTTTGACCTGTGAGTCCACGGGCCTTCAAGGCGGCCTTTAAATTCTTAAGTTGTGAACCGGCCATGTATTTGATCTTCCCTTGTATTTGCTTCTCAACTGTACTATTTACAGTAATAATTAGTGCAACCTTCAGATGCTTCTCGCTAAATGCTCATCTCTAAATTATCATTATTATTCCTAATAAATCCTAAAATTTTTCACTCGTTCTGTACGGCTCATCGCCCCAATATTACCCGTCTTGTATGTGATCTTTTTGACTTTTCGGTGGCAAAATGCAAAGGGGAATCTAAGGAAAAACCATAACAGGACACTACATCAGAGATAATCTTGAATTAAGAGAGTAGAGGAATATACTGCTGGGCTCAGTACCATTTTTGTTGCTAGAGTAAACGTAGAGAAAGATGTCAAGAGATGCACCAATTAAGGCTGACAAGGATTATAGCCAAATTTTGAAGGAAGAGTTTCCTAAGATCGATTCGCTCGCTCAAAATGATTGTAACTCTGCTTTAGACCAACTGTTACTGTTGGAGAAGAAAACCAGACAAGCTTCAGATCTGGCCTCCTCGAAAGAAGTTTTGGCCAAGATTGTGGATCTGCTAGCATCAAGGAATAAGTGGGACGACCTAAATGAGCAATTGACTCTACTCTCAAAAAAGCATGGTCAGTTGAAATTGTCAATTCAGTATATGATACAAAAGGTTATGGAATATTTGAAAAGCTCGAAATCTTTGGATTTAAACACCAGAATTAGTGTCATTGAAACTATCAGGGTGGTTACAGAGAACAAAATATTTGTAGAAGTGGAAAGAGCTAGGGTCACCAAAGATTTGGTAGAAATTAAGAAAGAAGAGGGTAAGATTGATGAAGCTGCAGACATCTTGTGTGAGTTACAGGTTGAGACCTATGGCTCCATGGAAATGTCTGAGAAAATTCAGTTTATATTAGAGCAAATGGAATTGAGTATATTAAAAGGTGATTATTCCCAAGCCACGGTGCTTTCAAGAAAAATTCTGAAAAAAACTTTTAAAAATCCAAAATACGAGTCATTGAAGCTAGAATATTATAATCTTCTGGTAAAAATTAGTTTGCACAAGAGAGAATACCTAGAAGTTGCGCAGTATCTGCAAGAAATTTATCAAACAGACGCCATTAAATCAGATGAGGCTAAGTGGAAACCTGTTTTATCGCACATTGTATATTTCTTAGTCCTTTCACCTTACGGCAATTTACAAAATGATTTAATTCACAAAATCCAGAATGATAACAACCTGAAAAAATTAGAAAGCCAAGAATCTTTAGTAAAATTGTTTACTACGAATGAGTTGATGAGATGGCCAATTGTTCAAAAAACCTATGAGCCCGTCTTAAATGAGGATGATTTGGCATTTGGTGGAGAAGCTAATAAGCATCACTGGGAAGATTTACAAAAAAGGGTCATCGAGCACAATTTAAGAGTCATTTCCGAATACTATTCCAGAATTACTTTACTAAGATTGAATGAATTGCTGGACCTAACGGAGAGCCAGACGGAAACATACATCAGTGATTTGGTAAACCAGGGCATCATATACGCTAAAGTTAATCGCCCAGCCAAAATCGTGAATTTTGAAAAACCAAAAAACTCAAGCCAATTATTGAACGAATGGTCACATAATGTTGACGAACTATTAGAACATATAGAAACAATAGGCCATTTAATTACAAAAGAGGAAATCATGCACGGTCTGCAAGCTAAATGAAGAGATTTTCGAGTAACTGTCGGATTATCTCAGATCCGGTTTTGATTTTAAATCTGTCACTAATCGAAATGTGTATTTACGTACGTGAGATAAAATTATCTATGCATATATATAACTCAAATGGAAAATGGCCACGTATTGCTCTCATTCTCTTCACTTGCTTACACAAAACATAAGGTGACAATTAATAGAATTTTAGTTTTTCAATTTTCCAGGGGAAAGAAGACACCCAAAAAAAAAGTGAAAAGTCAAAACGGTAAACTGTTTATGGTATTTAAATGACATTAATAGCAGCGTAAAGAGTCATTTTTTCGTTTGATTAGCAAAACTCTGAACATTAATTACTACACCTATAGACATATCTTTAAACAGTGAAATATTTTTTTCATTTAGTAAACAAGAATTAAACTTTGAATATTTTTTTTCGATTAACTTATGTCACTTTAGCCTATACTTTCTTCGAACATTTTTCCTTTCATTTTGACTCATGATATTAGATCCATTATCTCCAAATATTGAAAATCATACTCAAGATGAAATAATTGAGTTTTGGGAAAAAACTGAGTCTATTGCTAATATACCAAAGGAAAACTTGGATGAATCCCATGTTAACTCAAGCCTGGTTGCCTACCTGAAGTTTGCTACTGATTCCTATAAGGTTTTTATTAATACTGATCGTGACCTCTACCGGATGTCGCTAATACTGTTAGAATCGTCCTTATTTGAATTTAAAAAAGAGTTTTGCCTAAGTAAGTTGCAGTCGTTACTCAACATAGACCTGCTGGAAATGAATATGAAGTTCATTATTGTTTACATTCTTCTCTGTGAGGCGAAAAAAAATGTGCACTCCTTAGAGATTATGCTCAAGTTCCAAGGATTTACTGTGTTTTACAATACCTTGTACACACAATTCGCTTATTTGAGCAAATACGGAAAGGAAAGGACAGTTGCATCTAAACATCAATATAATTCTAATAATCCTAGCACAGGTGCATCCTTGGACAGTTTAGACCGAAGTTTGACTGATATTGATTTGGGTATTATAGACGAAATGAAGCAAATTTCAACTGTTTTGATGGATTTGTTATTTCAAATTATGAAATACTGTAAGTGTGTTATTGCTAATCTTCAAATTGTGGATGACTTTTTTGTTTACTATATGATGGAATCAATGAGGTCCGACACTATGGACGATATGTTCAATAACGCGGAGTTTAAACTGCTGTTGGCGTTGAACGAACAATATATGATGTTTGCCAAGGAGTACGACATTGAGAACAAGGTCTATAAGTATTTGATCAATGAATCTGTCTCAAGATGCTTTACGGAGCTGTTATTACTGAAATTCAATAGGGCATCGGACCCTCCGTTACAAATTATGACGTGCAAAATTATTTATCTTATCTTGACACCAAGAGGAGACTACTCTCCGATGAATTTCTTTTATACAAACGACTTACATGTTCTTATCGATGTATTAATCAGAGAACTACAGAATATCAGTGAGGATGAAGAGGTATTGAGAAACACCCTTCTAAGGGTTCTGATTCCGCTATTAAAGAATACACAATTATCCAAAACACATTATAGAAAGGATGATTTGAATAAACTATTAAACTACTTGTCGACTTTAGATAATATATGCGTTGACAGTCCAGCGTTGCACGAGCATCAAGTTACAGTGGCCTTATCTCGGAAGTGTCTTCAACAAATTCCTTGGTTAGAGACACCTTCAACGCCTTCAGATGGAGGTTCATCGGTCTCTAGTAATAACACTAGTAGAAACTCTAGCATTGTTGCATTGGGGACGCCCGACAATCAAAATATCTTGGCTCGTAAAGGCCATCTTTATAGTAATCGTGAATTAGATGTTTCTGCAGAATCTTTGACTAAAAGAAAGGCTAAAGCTCCGCCTCCGCCTCCTCCTCCTCCTCCATCAAGAAAATGTGGAACTCCAAAATAAGTAAAGCATTATTTCCTCTTGCATTAATGTGGTTCTTCCGACCATTTCTTCTTCTACTCACTGCAGTATCTAATGACACATTGTACTTTTTTGTATACAAATGCAACAATCGTAACTATAAAACTAAAGTTCGGGTTGCTTCCGAATACATGCTGGCAGAATTTCAGGTTGTGTGTCACTTGTTAAAATAGGCGATATTTTTTATTTTAGAAGTTGTATATAACTGTTAATTACATAGTCAGTTTTTTTTTTTCACTATCATATTGTTTAGATTAAAAGGACTTGTCACATGAAATTTAGGTCGAGCAGAATACAATCCCGAGAAAATCAATAGGCAAAATAGCATTTATACACGTATTCTTAATCCGGATGCAGGTGCACCGATCTTAGAAATCATAGCAATTCTATCTATTTTATCTTTTTCCGTGATAACGTATTTACTACCTGTTAATGGGTCAGAAACGGAAGGTGTATCTTCATAAATTGGTTTGTAGGTGGCTGCACAAATATCGAATTTAGCATAAGGATCAAAGTCAATTGGAATGGCGTCACTGGCCATTGAGTCGGCTTTGTTTTTGATTTTACGTGCTTGTTCTGCACGAGGACCAGAAGAAATAATCTTTAAAAATTCACCGGCAAAATATGAGGCCTGTAAGAAATTTTTGTGTTTGAAATGTTGGGACATAGCCACTTGTAAAGCATTGGTACGATGAATTGGGGATAGTTTTGCCTTTGTAAAGTATGCAGCTAGCTCAAGCATGCGTACAGTATTTCCCTCCTTTAATGAGCGGCGTTCCAATTCAATGGATAAACCTAATATATACTCCCTAGCAGTTTCCAGTATCTTGTGTGCTAATTTTTCATCTTCAGTATTATCGACCATTAATAGCGTAATACGGTAGATAGCTTCTCTGAAGCATTCGATTGCAATATCTAGTTTGTTTAGTTTAAAGTTTTTGTAACCCTCATTCATTTTTTCATTAACGACATCAAGACCTGGCACGTAAGGAAGAATTTGATCTTCACTTACGGTATCATCATACGCTCTGACATAACCTAATTGAGCAGGAAGTTCACAGGGCGTACTAGGAATGTATGTTCTACAACCCTCATAAATGTTGGTAAAATATTTCTTCAATGGCTCCAGCTTGACTACACCCACTTGCTTGCTCAAGGCTTGAACAGCGGCATCAAAGGCACCAGCGGCAACTAGGACAGCAGGCAGTTTAGAATTCTTGGTCCAAATGGCTGTTTCAACTTCCTGTGCTGGAGAGGTAATTTCGCCTTGCTCAACTTCTTCAGGTAACTCTTCTCCCACATCCAAATCTTCGTCACCCAAATCCCAGGCACCTTCGTCTTCACCAATATCCTCATCGTTAAAGTTTTCTTCGCCTAGTGGTTCTTCTTGCTCTTGAGTGGTGTTTACTGCTGGAGTTTCATCGTCTATAGTCAAATCGTCAATTTGACCTAAAACAGCCTTTTCAAAGTAAGATAGTTCAGCCTCTTTTAATGGCCATTTTTCAAGTGGCTTTGAGATCACTGGTCTTTGAACGAAGTTGGAGGCATCCATCTGGTCTGGTAAAGTAACATCTTGTTCATCAACTTCAGCTTGCTCCAAGAAAGCAGAAGCAGCCACTTCATCTCCGTTAGCCTTTGCTACGGCATAAGCTAATGGTAAAGAGCCGCCCTCTGCAAGAATGCTAGATCTTTCCTTGGTTGAATTGTTGTAAAAGGTGTTTAATAGCATACTTCCAAAGTCTTCACGAGTCTGAGCGATATTTTGCATTTTGGATAGTTTGTTAACGTCACCTGTAACTAAATACAGGAAGGAAAGTTTGTCAAAAGAATGTTGAGTTTGATAAATCATTTCAGCTAAGCTGGCATTACCTTGTGCCAAGGCTTCTTGGATTAATCTTTCCCAAGTACTAGAATCATTCAGTTTTTTGGCTTCATCTAAGGCAACATCCAAATTACCGTATTCCAAAGCTAAATCAAAACGGATATGTGGGTCTTGAACGAATTGTAAAGCAATTTCTGGGTAACCTGACTTCTGCAGATAGGAAATGATATTCTGGCCAACCAAATTAGAATCTTTTATCAGACGTAAAACTTCTGGGAAATTTTTGTTAACCAGGGCCTTTTTGAAGCGATATTCTGTAGGATCAATGGTTAAAATTTCAATCTCACCTTCACGGTTCAAGCAGTACACTAATTTTCCTTGAACTTTTGTGATATATAAAGTTTTCTCCAAAGTTTTAATAATACCTCTATCCCCGTTCAATAGTGAGTACCTTATATGATTTAAAGTTGAATAAATTAATACACCAGTTTCATCCCAAGCGGCACTTTTGATTCTAATCGTTTCATGCATAGAATTAATCAATTCTAGCTTTTTGGTAGCCAAAGTTATGGTGTGCTTACTCATCAATGCAACATATTGACCATCTAAGGACCACGAAACGTACTTGACGTTTTTAACAGCCAATTGGGATACTTTTTTGCCCTGTTGGACATCATAAAGAATAACTTCTCTGGGGTGTATGACCAAAACAGATCCAGGACCTGAAGCTACAATAGTTCTCACTGTTTCCTCTACTTTGATATTTCTTGTAACTTTGTTTTCGAGGGAGCGAACTTCAACAGATTCAGTGTTCTTGTTGTAAACAACAAATCTATTACGACCAACAAAAGTAGCAAAATTACCTGTATCTTGGGTGACACTTGTTGGCTCCACAGCTCCAACTGGTTGTTTTGGTAAAATAACGAGAGCAAATTTGCCATTAGCTTCATTAACCAAAACTGAATGTTGGGAGGGATTGTACGATATACTTCTGAATGCATCCCAAGGTTGACCAATACCCTTTAAGGACGCATAAGGTAATGAAGCGACTCTTTTCTGGAAATTGAAACTTTGGATTTGCTTTTCCGCATTGACAAAAAACAACTGGTTTTGATGGATAAAGCTGCATGGTCTTTCGCGATCGAGCTTGAAAACCATAATACCAGAATCGTGAGCTGCACCAAATAGATTGATATGAGGATGTGCTGCAATCAACCAAAATCTATCGTTTTCTCTTTTGAATTGCTTTACTGGAGTTCTCTTGTCAAGATCCCAAACCCTTAGCGTTTTGTCTTCACCGACAGAAATGATCAAGTTTTGATGTGGGTGAAAGATAACACTATCAACATTGTTAGTGTGACCTCTGCAAGTATCAACTTCCCAAGCTTTCGTAGCACTCATTCTCCACAATTTAACTTGACGGTCGTCACTGCCGGAGACAATCAATGGTAAAGTTGGATGGAAAGAGGCCCAGTTGACACCTCTTGTGTGACCCTCTAGAATAAACTTAACAACACAGTCACCAAGAGAGCCATCCAATAGATTTTGTTGTGCACTCATTTGCTCCTCAAATGAACTAGTACCAGGAGCGGAGTGTCTTTTCCTTAAACCGGAAATATCCCAAATTCTGATGGTTTCATCCAGAGAAGCGGAAACGATCAGGTCATCGGTTGGATGAAATTGAGCACACATGACAAAATGATTGTGGCCGGTCAAACATGCAATTTCCTTACGGTTTTGCCAGTTCCAGATTCTTATGGTCTGGTCATCAGAAGCAGATATGATCCAAGGCAGCTCACGGTGGAAAAACACGGTACGGACATAATCCAAATGCCCAGTTAAGGTGTATAGACATTTGTTAGTATCTAAGGACCAAACTTTAATGGTATAGTCGTCACCTGCCGAAACAAAAATCGGTTGGGTTGGATGGAAATCTAGCCCACGAACAGGGCCCTCGTGGTCTTCAAATCTGTGAAGTAGTGTTCCCATCCTGTAATCCCATAATTGAATAGTAGAGGAAAACAAAGCCACCAAAACCCAAGGTCTGGAGGGGTGGAAGGCAATGCCCTTGGCCCTAGTGGACTTTGATTCAAATTTAGTTAACATCTTCATCTTGATCCAGTAATGAAATGAACAAAGACACTACAGAAGAAAAAAAGTATACTGATTTCAGGTTAAATAAACCGCGAATTTGTAAACAGGTATGATAATGTTTTTATTCAAAAGTGTAAAGGGAAGATAAAATAAAAAGAAAAAACTTTATATCTTAAGCAAAGAAGGGGGTAAGTAACAAATGTTTGGAAAATCCTGCTGTTTCGCCAATTCTATGATTTACCTAATTGCAATGCCTCTTCGAACAAGTTTGTGGTCCCTGTATGCTACTGAATCGAGGCTCAATCGTCACAGTCTCGAAGACGGATCTGTTATTTATTCAAGTTGGCAAATTGTCGATTTCGTTTCGTGTTGTCGAAATTTTCGGTCGCTCTGTACGTCGTATAAATGCTGACAATAAGAATAATAGTTAAGAGTACATACTAAATTATGTGTTACAATATACTAGATGAAGGCTCGTCAACGAGGCAAGCAATGGTTGAAACTACTCGTCCACAAGAGTGGCAGTTTTTTCGTCGAACTTCAATAGGCCTTTCCGCTCCTTTAGTTTGGCCTGCACTAGCACAAGTAGGTTGTATAAGATAGAAAGAGTGGGTGTAGCGACGCCGTTTCTTTTCGCAATTCTTATGGGGTTGCCTAGGAT
>OCVT010001276.1_pt1 | contig 10827 bp, 10 predicted proteins | sample 1539111 | NCBI WGS metagenome assembly OCVT01 (sample SAMEA3991482, study PRJEB22521) | metagenome | biome: anthropogenic terrestrial biome; feature: sewage plant; material: raw primary sludge | place: Sweden | collected 2012-09-26 | reverse complement strand
CTTTTTCTGGAGTTTACAAAATGGTTAACGCAGTAGATTTAAATAAAAATCCTGCCTATTATGAAATTGGTATTACTCAGTTTATAAAAAATATAGTAGAAAAAGAAGAAGCAAATAAACCAATTACTATCAATGTGGGAAGTTTCCAAACTTCATCTACTACTGGAGGGTTATTAGGAACAGATTATACGACTAAAGCGTATGCTCCTCAAAGAATTGTATTAGTAGGAACGGATCCAAGTATAGATGCTAACCCGAATCCTAGTAATACCAAATACGCTCAATTAAAAGTAATTTACTCAAAAAAATAATATAACTATGTGTGGAATTGTAGGTTATACAGGTTTTCAAGATGCTTATGATATTGTTATCAACGGCTTGAGAAGATTAGAATATAGAGGTTATGATAGTGCAGGAATTGTACTTGAAGATAAAAATAATAATTTTGAGGTTAAGAAAACTAAAGGAAAAGTTTCTGATTTAGTTGACATTTCAGAAAACTTAAAAGGAACTTCTCATATTGGGATGGGACATACAAGATGGGCAACTCACGGAGTTCCTAGTGATAGAAATTCTCACCCACATGTTTCTAACGATGGTAAAATAGCATTGGTACACAATGGTATTATAGAAAATTATGATACGATTAAGACAATGCTTATTGGCAAAGGTTTTACTTTTTTATCTGAAACCGATACAGAAGTTTTAGTTAATCTTATTCAATATATTTTAGATACTCAAAATGTAGATTTTCCACAAGCAGTAAGATATGCGTTAAACGAAGTTTATGGAGCATATGCAATTACAGTAATGCACAAGGATTATCCAGGAGTTTTAGTAGTAGGAAGATTAGGTTCACCATTGGCAATTGGTTTAGGTGACAAAGAATATTTTATCGCTTCAGATGCTTCACCATTTGTGGAATTTACTAAAGAAGCAGTTTATCTAGAAGATGGACATATGGCTACTATTTCATTAGAAAATGGTGTAGATATTAGAAGCATCAAAGAAAATGAAAAAATAGAACCTGCTATCCAAGAACTTAAATTATCATTAGAACAAATAGAAAAAGGAGGTTATGAGCATTTCATGTTAAAAGAAATTTTCGAACAGCCAAAATCTATCCAAGATACATTAAGAGGTAGATTACTTGTAAATGAAGGCATTATAAAAATGGCTGGAATTTGGGATCACTTGGATAGAATTAATAAAGCAGAAAGAATCATCATCATTGCTTGTGGTACTTCTTGGCATGCTGGTTTAATCGGAGAATATCTTATCGAAGAATTTGCAAGAATTCCTGTAGAAGTAGAATATGCTTCAGAATTTAGATACAGAAATCCCATCATTACTGAAAAAGATATCGTTGTAGCTATTTCTCAATCAGGAGAAACTGCAGACTCTATGGCAGCGATTAAATTGGCTAAAGAAAAAGGAGCATTCATCTATGGAATTTGTAATGTAGTAGATTCATCTATTGCAAGATTTTCAGATGCTGGTTCTTATACTCATGCTGGTCCAGAAATTGGAGTGGCTTCTACCAAAGCATTTACAGCTCAATTAACTATTTTATCACTTATCGCCCTTAAATTAGGTAAGCATAATGGTAATCTAAGTAATGCAGAGTTCATGAGACTCATCACAGAGTTAGACAATATTCCTAAAAAAGTAGAAGAGGTTCTAAAATCTACACATGATTATGTGAAAGAAATTGCACATGATTTTGTGAATTCTACTAATTTCTTATACTTAGGTAGAGGATTTAATTTCCCTGCAGCATTAGAAGGAGCACTTAAATTGAAAGAGATTTCTTATATCCATGCAGAAGGTTATCCTGCGGCAGAAATGAAACACGGTCCTATCGCTTTAATAGACGAAAATATGCCAATTGTAATCATTGCTCCTAAAAAAGGTCATTATGATAAAATTGTAAGTAACGTTCAAGAAATTAAAGCAAGAAAAGGTAAGGTAATCGCTGTAGTAAATTACGGAGATGAGCAAGTAGCTTCAATGGCAGATTATGTAATAGAAATTCCGGAAACTTCAGAATGTTTCTCGCCAATAGTAGCATCTATTCCGTTGCAATTATTAGCTTACTACATTGCGGTTTACAGAGGTGCCAATGTAGACCAACCAAGAAATCTTGCGAAATCTGTAACAGTAGAATAAATTTTTAATCAGATACAAAATATTTTACTTTAATTTTCGTTTAAAAAAAATCTTAAAGATTTGTTAAAAAAAAAATTAATTATATATTTACCGCTTTAAACTATAATAGTATAATGAAAAGAATGTTTCTTTTGATGCTTGCAGCATCTTTTGTGGTTTCATGTTCTAAAGGTGGAGGAAGAGCAAGCTCTGGAAAACCAGACTCTAGAGGAGAATTGGTGCCAAAAGAAAGTAAAAAATCTTTCGAGGCTCAAAGACCTTACGGTATGGTGGCCATTCCTGGTGGTTCTTTCGTAATGGGGCAGGCTGATGCAGACTTTACCGCAACACCAGAAAAAGCTCCTCTGAAAACCGTTACCGTTTCTTCATTTTTTATGGACGAAACAGAGGTAACCAATTCAGAATACAGACTCTTCGTAAACTATGTAAGAGACTCTATTGCAAGAACATTATTAGCAGAAGCTGCAGGTGATGATACCAATGAAGATGGAATAGGGAGATATGCTTTTTTAGCTAAAAAAGCGGGTGATGATGCAAACGCATATCAAAAATATTTAGAAGCTCAAGGTGATAGAGACGGCTACAATGATTCTAGAAAATTAGATTGGAGAGTGCCATTATACTGGAAAACTGGTCAATATCCAGACGAAAAATATGCAGAGGTAATGGAATCTCTTTACTTGCCGCCAGCTAAAAGAATTAACAACGAAAGACTTCTCGATACTCAGAAATTAAAATATTCTTACGAATGGGAAGATATAGCAACTGCGGTAAAAGATAAAACAAGAAGTGCAAGCTATCTTAAAAAAGAAAGCATTGCAGTTTATCCAGATACTACAGTTTGGGTTAAAGATTTCAACTATGCATATAACGAACCTTTATTTGATAGATATTTTTGGCATAGAGCTTATAAAGATTATCCAGTAGTAGGAGTAACTTGGGATCAAGCAAGAGCTTTTTGTGATTATAAAACGAAAGCAAAAAGAGACTACGTGAAATCTGGTAAAAAAAGAGGCGACAATCCTATGAAATTTAGACTTCCAACAGAAGCAGAATGGGAATACGCAGCAAGAGGTGGTCTAGAAAATGCAACTTATCCTTGGGGTGGTCCTTATCTTACAGATGATAGAGGTTGTTATTTAGCAAACTTTAAACCGAAAAGAGGTAATTATATAGAAGACGAAAAGAAAGGAACTTATCCATATACAGCTCCAGTAAAAAGATTCCATAGAAATGGTTTTGGTCTATATGACATGGCTGGAAACGTAGCAGAATGGACGGAGTCTCCTTACAGCAACTCTACGTATCAATTCTCGTCAACTTTAAATCCTTACTTATCAAACCAAGCCTACAGAGAACTTAAAAAATCTGTAAGAGGAGGTTCTTGGAAAGATGTAGGTTACTTATTAATGACAGGCTATAGAGACTGGGAAAGAAAAGATTCTGCAAGAAGTTATATTGGTTTTAGAACTATTCAAGACGTTCCTGCAGGAACAGCTAGATTGAGAAGATCAAGCAAATAAAAAGTAAAAATTAAATTATCAAAAACTATTAAAAAATCAAAGGTATGATTGGGAATCCGTTTAAAACTAAAGACACAACTTTAAATTTTATTTATTCAGCAGGTGCTGCTGTTGTAATTTTAGGAGCATTATTTAAGTTAAATCACTGGAATATTGGACCATTAACTGGTACTTGGATTCTAGCAATCGGTTTAGGGGTAGAAGCTTTAATTTTCTTAATCTTCGCATTCGATGCACCAAAAGAAGAAGCTTCATACGCTTGGGAAAATGTTTATCCAGAATTATTAGATGCAGATGCTCAGCCAAAAGCTAGAAAAGTAGCTGCGGTAGAAACTTCTGACTTAGACGTTACCTTGTCAAATAAATTAGATAAAATGTTAGCTGATGCTAAACTAGATGTAGAATTATTCGAAAGACTAAAAACAGGAATTGATAAATTTTCAACTTCTGTAGAACAAATTAATTCTACAGTAGACGTATCACAAGCTACTACAAAATATAATGACCAATTAACTTTAGCTGCTAGTCACCTAGAAAGCATGAATGCATTATATGCACTACAATTAGAGCATGGTAAAGCACAAAGCGAAATGAGCAAAAAGTATGTAGAAGATATCCAAAAATCTGCAGACCAATCTCAGAAATTTAATGAAGAATTAGCAGGTCTTACATCTAATTTAAATAATCTTAATAGAGTTTACGGAGGTATGCTTTCTGCAATGAAAGCTTAATTTTCTTTCAATATTTTAATCAATAAAAATTTAAAAAAAAGAATTAAAATGGCAAAAGGAAAACAAACACCTCGTCAGAAAATGATTAACTTGATGTATCTGGTTTTCATTGCGATGCTTGCAATGCAGATAGACCAAGAAATCATCAGATCATTTCAAGATACCAATCAATCTCTTACCGATTCTAGAACATTAGCAGAGAAAAAGAACGATATTTTTGAATTAACCCTTAAACAAAAAGCTGATAATTCACCAGAAACCTTTGGTTTGGCAAGTCAACAATACCAAGGAATGAAGTCAAAAGCTGATGACTTAGTTGGTTTTATTGAAACAATAAAAGGACAATTAAAAACAGAAGCAGGATTTGATGCTAACAAAAATGTAGAAGATAATTTTTCTTCTCTAAACAATACAGACGCTGTAACTAAAAAGTTCTTTAAGGGAGGAGATGCAGAGTTACCTTCTAAAAATTCTGAGGAATTAAAAACTAAAATGGCTGCGCTTCAAAGCTACATCATTCAGAATTTTGGGAACAATAAAGATTTAGCTTCTGTTGTTACTAGAGCTAAGTATAGATTATCAACAGATGATGCTCTTTATAAAAAACAAGGTAAAAATTGGTTACAGTATAAGTTCTATAACCAGCCTTTAATTGCTGCGCTTTCTAACTTAGAAGTTATTCAGTCAGAAGCGAGAAATTTACAGTCAGATGCTCTTTCTTTAATGTTAAGAGAAAAAGTAGATGCAGATATCAAGTTTGATGCTTTCGAAGCTGTAGTTGCTGCTCCAGATGTAATTATTCAAGGAGAACCAGCTGAAGCAAAAGTATTCATTGGTACTTATGATAGCAATTTACCAGGATTTGGTGTTGCTGGTGCAGACAGAACAGAAAACGGAATTGGTTATAAATCATTAGTTTCTTCTACTCCTGGTGAATATACTTTCAATGGTGTAGTTTCATTTAATGATGCTAATGGTAAAAAATTAGAATACAAATTCTCTCATCCATATAGAGTAGTTCCAGGAGCTAAAGAAGTTGCCTTCGAAAGTGGAGCTTTATTATCTGCTGATAAAATGAATGTTTTATACCGTGGTGTTCAGAACCCTATTTCTGGTTCTATCCTTGGTGCTGATAATAGCCAAACTACACTTACTGCAACTGGTGGAACGGTTACTAAAAAAGGTGGTGGATCTTGGGTAGTTACTCCAGGTTCTGGAAACTCTACTACATTAACCATTTCTGGAAAAGGACCAAAAGGTCAACCAATTTCTCAGAAATTTGAATTTAGAGTTAAAAACGTACCAGCTCCTCAAGGACAAATTAGAGGTGAAAACGAGGTTACAATGCCAGCAACTTCTATTGCTAATCAAACAGTAGGTGCTGCTATCCCAGATTTCGATTTCCCTGTGTCATTCCAAGTAACAGGATTTAAATTTAAAGTTCCAGGAAAAGCTGCGATGTTTGTAAATGGTAATTCATTAAGCTCTGTAGCAGGTCTTACTAAAAACTTAAGATCAGGAGATATTTGTTACATTGCAGGTATTCAAGCAACTGCAACTGGTTTAGGAGGTCAAACTCTGAAAAAAATCAGTCCCGTTGTAATAAATGTTCAATAATTTAGTTATTAAGAATATACATATCATATCATTAAAATGAAAAAGATTTTAATTTTACTATTAGCATTAAGTGTTTTTTCTGTAGACGCGCAGACAAAGAAAAGAACTACGAAGAAGAGAACTGCTAAAAAAACTACAGTTGCTAAACAAGAAACTCCAGCTCCCGCAGTTGAAGCAGCTCCTGTTACTCCTAATGTTAATACTGAAGTTACAGCTACAGCACAACCAGAAGCTGATTTAGAGCCTATTAACTCATTATCTATATTAAATGCTAAATCTCCTGCAGCTTTCAGAGTATACAGAGAGATTGGTACTGTTAAGAAAGGTGATTCAGTTATTTCAGCTAGAAACAAGCCTATTAGCTATGGTTATATAGATGAAAAGGATGTGCTAAGAAGTATGGTGGTTTGGGAAATTATTGATATGAACGAAAAAATCAATCAACCATTTTATCATAATGCTGACGGAATTGTTTCTCAAAATAAATCTTTATATCAATTGTTGATTGACAACATCATGAGTGGTGATATTAAAGAAGTGTATGATGATGAAATGTTCATGACCAAGCTTGCTCCTGAAGCGATTAAGCAAAGATTATCAGTAACTAAAGAATCTGACTGGTTAATTGATAAAAGAAATGCTGGAGAAAAACTTACTCCAGAAGATATCAAAGCTGGAACAGACGTTATTGAAACTAAAACTGAAAGCGTAAAACTTCTTAAAGTTAAAGGAATGTGGTACGTAGACAGAAGAGATGGTCAAATGAAATACAGACTTCTAGGTATTGCTGCGATGGGACCAGATCCTACCATGATGGCAGAAAAAACTGCTGATGGTGTTTCTTTAGGTAACAAAGATGAATTAATTGATCTTTTCTGGGTGTATTATCCAGATGCTAGAGAAGTTCTTGCAAACTCAGTAGTTTTCAATAGCAAAAACTTATCTTCAGATTTAACTTATGATGATATTCTTAATGCGAGAAGATTTTCTTCAATTATTTATAAATCAGACAATGGTTTAGGTACAGGAATTATCAAAGACTATATTCCTAATGATGCTGAAGAACAATTAGAAGAATCTGACAGAATTAAAAATCAAATTCTAGAAATGGAAAACGATATGTGGAATTATTAATCCAAATATCCTTATATAAACAAAAACCTAAGTATCTTTGCTTAGGTTTTTTTATTGACAATTTATGACGAAATCCGTAGAATATATTATCGTAGGAGATGGTTATGCAGCAATGTTTTTAGCGCATCAATTCATTAAAAATAACAAATCATTTTTACTTTTTACCGAAGGCAAAAAAAGTGCATCAATGGTTTCTGCTGGAATGATAAATCCTGCGGTTCTTAAACGTTTTACCACGTTTTGGTTGGCGCAAGAACAAATCGATTCTCTTAAAAATACCATGACCGAAATCGAACAATATACAGGTCAAAATTACTTGATAGAAAAACCTATTCTAAGAGTTTTTCATGACGAAAAAGAAAAAGAACTTTGGCTGAAAAAATCAGATGACGAAAATTTGAAACCTTTTCTTTCCAAAGATTTTGTAAAACTAAATTCTGTCAAAAATCCATTTGAATGTGGAGTGGTGAATCAATCGGCTCGTTTAAATGTAAGTGGTTTTTTCACAGATATGATGAACTTTTTAGAAAGTCAAAATTATCTTATCAAAGAAAAATTTGATTATCAGTTATTGAAACCAAATGATTCTACCTACAAAGATATTTCGTTTAAAAAAATAATCTTTGCCGAAGGAATGGCGGTTAAAGAAAACCCATTTTTCTCAGAAATTCCCGTACATCAGAATAAAGGCCATCATTTAGAAGTTCAACTTTCTGTGCCTTTAGAAGATGATTTTACCATTAAAAAGAAGCATTTTATTTTTCCATTGAACAACGGGAATTATTATTACGGTGGAACGTATGACCGTGAACAAATCCATCATAAAATTGACGATGCTGCGGTAGAAAAACTTACCAATGCTTTAGCAGAGTTTTATCCTCATGATTTCGAAGTAAAAGAGGTGAAATTTGGCTTTAGACCTACCGTTAAAGATAGAAGGCCGATTTTAGGAAATCATCCAGAATTTGGTAATTTATATGTGTTTAACGGATTGGGAGCAAGAGGAATTCTCAATGGAAATTATTTCTCCATTAACCTTTACCATCATTTAGAAAACGACGAAGAAATTCATCCAGAAGTAGATTTGAAAAGATTTCAATAAAAAAATCCGCAATAGTTTGCGGATTTTTTGCAGAAAGGAAGGGATTCGAACCCTCGATACAGTTACCCGTATACTACCTTTCCAGGGTAGCTCCTTCAACCACTCGGACACCTTTCTTTTTCAGATGGCAAAGGTAGAATTTATTCTTCAATTTCCGAAATTTCTCCGCGCAGATTTTTCTTAAAATTTTCAGCAAAATCACCTGAGTAATTTGGATTGTCAATTAAATGCATAGCTTTTGCCAAGGCACTTTCGGCAGTGATGTCATGACCGCTTATTGCGCCTATCTTTTTGAAAATGTTACTGTTATTGTATTTTCCGATGCTTATTCCACCAGAAACACATTGAGAAATCACCACGATTTCAGTTCCGTTATTTCTGATTTTTTGAAGCACTTCTTCCGTTTTTTTATTGCTAAAAATTGTTCCAGAACCGAAAACTTGAAGAATTAAAACCTTGATTTTGGGAATTTGAGGCAAACTTTCTAAATTGATTCCAGGGAAGATTCTCCACAAAAGAATGCTGTCATTCAAATGTAAATCTACAGAAAAATCATCTTGATGAGGCGTTCTGTACAGCATGGCTTCTTCCACCTTCAAGTGAACACCAGATTCTCCTAAAATAGGGTAATTTGGACTGATAAATGCATCGAAATTCTCGGCAGAATATTTTAAACAACGGTTTCCTCTCAATAATTTATATTCGAAATAGAGCGCCACTTCTTGTACCACCGCTTCATCATTTTGATATAAACTCGCATAATAAAGACTGGTAAGCAAATTTTCTTTGGCATCAGTTCTTAAATCCCCGATTGGCAATTGCGAACCCGTCAAAATCACAGGTTTTCTTAAATTTTTAAGCATGAAACTCAGTGCAGAAGCAGTATAAGCCATGGTATCTGTTCCATGAAGAATCAAAAATCCATCAAAAAGGTGATGATTTTTTTCAATCAGTTGAGCGATTTCCTTCCATTCTTCTGGTCCTACATCTGATGAATCCAAAGGTTCTGAAAACTGATGAACGCTTACTTCGCATTCCAGCAGATTCATCTCTGGGATTTTATTGAAAATATGATTGAAATCAAAAGCGCGAAGACTATTGGTTTCATAATCTTTCTCCATTCCGATGGTTCCGCCTGTGTATATGATGAGGACTTTTCTTTTCATGTAAAATTTTCTTTTTTGTAGAATTTTTCAGACTTTAAAGTTAAAAATTTAAAGTTAATTTCTAAAATATTTTGCAATTTTGCCAAATGATTCCTAAAAACAGACTTCAAGAAACTTTTGATTATCTAAAACAATTTCTTACCGATGAAAGATTGAGCAAAATAGAGCATTTTTCTCAGGAAAGTTCAGATTTTGTGCTTCCAGTGATGGAAGATGTGTATCAATTTCGTAATGCAGCAGCGATTGTAAGAAGTGTGGAAGCTTGTGGTTTTCATCATGTGGTTGCCTTGGAAGAAGAAAATGTTTTCAATCCAAATCTAAAGGTGACGAAAGGTGCAGAAACTTGGGTGAAAGTTGAAAAAATGCCTAATAATTTAGATTCTTTAAAGGAAATCAAAAACAGAGGTTATAAAATTTTGGCGGTTTCTCCAGAGAATAATGCAACCATGTTGCCTGATTACGAAGTAAAAGAACCGATTGCCCTGGTTTTTGGGACAGAATTGGAAGGTGTTTCTGATGAAATTTTAGAGTTTGCAGATGAAACTTTGGCGATTCCGATGTATGGTTTTACCAAAAGTTTTAACGTTTCGGTTGCCGCCGCAATTTGTATGTACGAATTGAAGCAAAAGCTTATGAAATCTGGAATTGATTATAAATTGTCCGAAGAAAAATTACTAGAAATGAAAATCAGATGGACAGTAAATTCTATAAGAAGTGGCGAAGAACTTTTGGAAAGGTTTTTGAATAGATAAATGAAAAGCTATGAAAAAACTAATCTTTATATTGTTTTTATTATTTACTTTTTCGTGTAAAAAAGAGAATTCTTCTGTGGAAAATTCCAATAATTGGAAAATTTATACTGATGTTAAATACTTTCCAATTTCAATTATTGAATTTTTAGAAGCTTTGTACGGAAGAGATTTTAAATTAGCAAATCCAAATGAAAATTTCAATATAACAGATGTTAAAGTATATCCAAATAAGCCACATCAACAATTATGTTTTTTAGCAAATAAGGAAAATATTTGGAGACTCGTTTATATCCAAGGTGGTGTTGGGAAATCAAACAAGTTTTATGAATTTGAAGTAAATAAGGATACAATTTCCAAAATAAAAAAAGGTTGGTCTTTTGAGAATATAAGAACAAATGATTCATTAGAGTTTTACTTAAAAAAAGGAAAAATTAATTTTGAGAAAATTAAGATTAAATATGAATAATTAAATCATTTTTTCATAATTCCAAGCGGTTACGAAAATCCCTGCGGTTTCTGTTCTTAATCTTTGATGCCCCAGTGAAACGGCTTTAATGCCTTTTTCGGCTAACATTTTAATTTCCTTTTCAGAAAAATCACCTTCTGGACCAATAAGGAAAGTAGGATTGGTCA
>OCVT010001275.1_pt1 | contig 10828 bp, 7 predicted proteins | sample 1539111 | NCBI WGS metagenome assembly OCVT01 (sample SAMEA3991482, study PRJEB22521) | metagenome | biome: anthropogenic terrestrial biome; feature: sewage plant; material: raw primary sludge | place: Sweden | collected 2012-09-26 | reverse complement strand
GACTGGAGTTCAGACGTGTGCTCTTCCGATCTTCCAAATCGGAAACACCGACGCTCAGCTTAATAAACATTGTGTAGAGCCAAGCGGAAAAGAATACCATTTAGCCGCCGATGCAGAAAACCGGTATATAGAGCTGAAAACAAAGATTGAACTCTCCAGACAAGTTAGAAGTAAAAGCAAGTAATATATAAGTTTTATAAGTGAATATTCGGTCGAAGGTAGTGTCAAAGTTACATCACCAAAACTACTTACTATTGAGGAAATATCAGGTGTGCCAATACGTTAATTGATCTGTGAATAAAAAACGAAGTTGGAACATTGTATTACCTTTCAAATATGCCATAAAAGGTTGCTCGTCGACTAAGTAATTAATCGATTATAAGAGGGAAAAAGCGGGGTAAGTAAAATGTAATATCATCATATACGATATACATACCGCCTGTGGAATCGTTCAATTGCTACACATGTCTAACTAAGGACGTACTGTCTATATGTTTGCTTAAGTTGGCTCTGCACAAAATAATATCAGAGCCTTCCACTGGGATACAGATGCTTTCCCATAATGCTTTAAGGGCCTTTGATTGTTCAAAGGTGATTATTTCACGAAGATGTCTAACCTCTTCAACATCGATATACCAACAAAGCAGCGTTCACTTACAAGAAACAGATGATGGACATTCAGGAAATAGAGAAAAGCACGTCTCACCGTTTGAAAGGGTACAAAATTTGGCTGCTGATTTGAAGAACGAGTTGAAAGCTCCAGATTCAGATATCAATGAAGTTTTTAATGACTTTAAAGATAAGATTGAATCGTTGAAACAGAAATTAAGGAACCCTTCACCTATGGAAAGATCACACTTGTTAGCGAATTTTTCTTCGGATCTCCTACAGGAATTAAGTTACAGAAGCAAAAATATGACGCTAGATCCTTATCAAGTATTAAACACATTGTGCCAATACAAATTGGCACGCTCACAACATTTCACGATTGTTTTAAAGTACCTTCTATATAATCAATCACCACAGGACGTTATTGCCTTATGGGTGAAGTACTTGGAAACCATTTCCGAAAACCCAGTGATCTTACTTCAAAATAGTTCTTCTCGTGCACATATGCAAAATATTGCAATTACCACCATTGCTTACTTATCTTTACCAGAAAATACTGTGGATATCAATATTCTGTATAAGATTTTACAGATCGATCGTAAAATGGGCCAGGTTTTACCTTTTAACATGATTAGAAGAATGTTAAATACAGAATTTAGCTCTCTTGAAAGAAGAGACGTGATTATCAAAAATCTAAACACTTTGTACTATCAATACACAGTACAGGATAGTGATCATTTCTTAAGTCAAATTGAAAATGCTCCTAGATGGATAGATTTAAGGGATCTTTATGGCCAATACAATAAACTTGAAGGTGAGAAAAATGTAGAGATCATAAGCAACTTCATGGACAAGTTTATTGATTTGGATAAACCCGACCAAGTTGTTACTATTTATAACCAGTATAGCAAGGTTTTCCCAAATAGTACGTCGCTGAAAGATTGTCTTTTAAGAGCTGTGTCGCACTTACGAGCTAAATCGAGTAAAGAGAAGTTGGACAGAATTCTAGCAGTCTGGAACAGTGTTATCAAACCAGGAGATAATATTAAAAACACATCTTATGCGACGCTAGTTAACGCACTAACTGATTCTGGAAATTTCAACCATTTAAAGGAATTTTGGGAAGAAGAACTTCCTAAAAAGTTCAAGAAAGATCCCATCGTGAAGGAAGCATTTCTCCTGGCCTTATGTCAAACTTCGCCTCTAAAGTATGACCAAGTCAAAGGGGAGTTAGCAGAGACTGTTAAAACCAAGAAGTTGTTCAATAAAGTTTTATTGCTAATGTTAGATGATGAAAAAGTGAGCGAAGAACAATTCAACACATTTTACTATAACCATTATCCATCAGATGGTGTGTTACCCCCTACTTTGGATACTCTAAGCATTAAAATGTACGCTAATTATAAATTTCAGGCAGAAGATACACGCCCACAATTCGATCTATTGCAAAGTGTTTCCATTAATCCCACCGATTATGAAAAGGTTGAAAAGATTACGAAAGCCTTTATTTCAGTGTGCCCCACTGTCGAGCCGATTCGTCAACTTTACAAACAATTGGGAACTCACTTAAATGCTAGGAATTATGCAGACTTTATTTCCGCAGAGTTTAATAAGCCTGACGGCACAGTGGCCGAGGCAAAGAATTTGTTTTCTGATTTTCTCTCATATCAAAAGACTAGAAAGAGAAACGTGGATAATACGCCTCTAAATGCTTTATTATTAGGGTTCTGTGATAAACTTTACAAGAGTAAACAGAGCGAGTACGTTCCCTACATCGAAAAGTACTACAATCTAGCTAAGGATTCAAGTATCAGGGTGTCGAACTTGGCCGTTTCGAAAATTCTATTCAACTTGGCCACATTTGCACGCAATACTCAGCAGTTATCTGACGAAGAGGTTGCTTTTATTAACCAGTTTATGCGAGATTTAGGCACTAATGAGGGTTTTCGTCCCAACCCTAAGGATATTCAAATTTTAAAAGAATGTGATGGAATTACTGTTCCAGAAAAGTTGACTTAATACACTTGTCATAAGAAGACAATAAGAAAAGCTCAGAACCAATTTTCTGCACATATGATGCTGTAACTATATAATGATTTCTTGTATATAACTTCCGTATAATAGTTATTGCTTCCATGCATGATTCTTTCAAAAAACAATACAAAAAAAAAAAAAAAAAAAAAAAAAAAATGAAAAAATGAAGCTACAAGTCGGGTAACAAAAAGTATTTCAAGATCTCTAAATATAAGTGGGCAAATAAAGTTAATGCCAAAACTCCATGCTACTTTTCACCTGAACTTATTGGGGGGAGTTAAGTCTATAAGTATCCGTAACGTATGGTAGCGACATCTTCAAAGAGGACGTTGGATCCGAAGGAGGAACATTTGCCTGCTGACAAAACATCCACTAATTCAAGCAACACTATAATATCTGAGTTGGCAACACAAGAGAAATCCAGCTCTAGTGGTACTACACTAAAATTAATAGCTCTTAATATCAAGTCCATATCAGATGAAGATGTGGGATATATCCAAAATGTTGAAAGACTGTCTTTAAGGAAAAATCACTTAACATCCTTACCAGCGAGTTTCAAGAGGTTATCAAGGCTGCAATATCTGGATTTGCATAATAACAATTTTAAAGAAATCCCATATATTTTGACACAATGCCCTCAATTAGAGATCTTGGATCTGTCCTCCAATGAGATTGAAGCATTGCCAGATGAAATATCATCGTTTTGGCAAGATAATATTCGTGTATTATCATTGAAAGACAACAACGTTACTAGCATACGTAATTTGAAATCGATCACAAAATTAAACAAGCTGAGCATCTTGGATTTAGAGGATAATAAAATACCCAAAGAAGAGCTTGACCAAGTACAGAGTTATACTCCATTTCATACGGGCATCCCCAAAGAAGAATATTGGGCAATTGCGATATCACGATATCTAAAAGATCATCCTAACCTATCTACTCCAGAACCTAAAATATCTAGAGCAGCGAAAAGAATGGGATTCATAAATACGAACTTGTCTAATGGAGCAATGAATGAAAACAATATAATTTCACTTGCCCCAAGTGCAAATACAACTATAAGTGCATCTACTGCAATGGTCTCATCTAATCAAACCTCTGCAACATCTTTCAGTGGTACAGTCAATGCAGAATCAGAACAAAGTGGGGCAGTGAATGGTACGGAACTATACAATCACACCAAATATAATGACTACTTCAAGAGGTTGTCGATTTTACCAGAAGAGTCAATGAGTAACGGGCATCAAAAAATATCGCATGCAGAGTTGGTTGTTTCCTGTCGGAAGCTCCTATTTAGTTTTACAGAATGCCAACAAGCTATCAGAAAAATCGCCTCTTTCTGTAAAGAGAAGGCCGTAGCGGTTAATGTAGTATCATTATTATACTCTGTCAGATCACATACTGATAATCTGGTGGAGGTCTTGCAGCAAACAGAGAACGAGGACGAATCGCATGATCAGGCGTTAATCAAGCTGTGCCTCATTATCATCACAAATTTTAAACAAATTATAACATTGTTGAGAAAAAATTTTGAGATTTTTTTCAAAGAAGACGATCTATGCTTCATAAGGATGTTTTATATGACATTAATGTGTGCTTATATGGAAATGTATAATGCATGGTCTTTTATCAAAGAAGATGATCAAGTGTCCGGTTCTGCAAGTAAGGCACCCAAGAAACATTCTTTTTCGAGGCACGAGACATCGTCCAGTAGTATCACAAGCGGTGGAGGACCCGCAGCAAGTACGACCAGTACACATTGTAGCGGAAACATAAAATTACTGCCGAAAACAAGGAGCACAAGAACACCATCTGCATCTGCATTGCTTTCAAATAGTAATATTCTGACGGGTGATACCACTGCTGTTCCTCTTTTATCACCAAATCTAAATGGTGCACACACCCATGGTCCAATTTTGGGACACCAAAATGCAATAAGCAATGGAAGTTCTCAAACGAACATGAATGAAGTAAAAACTACTAGCGATACTATTCCAAGGCAACAGCTGCTTCAGCACAATAAATCCATCAGCGATTCGAAAAAAGAGTCACAGGCGCATGAACCTAAACAGCATCCGGTTATGACTTCTTCAATAATTAACGCATCAAATAGTAATAACGTCTCGAATGTTAATATAACCCCACCACCGATGAATGGTGGTGGTGCCGCGAACAGTAGTGCTAATGTAGTGGAGACAAATATTGACATTCAACTGTATCAAACGTTGTCCACAGTAGTTAAAATGGTGAGCGTTGTATATAACCAGTTAACTTCAGAGATATCCAAGATAGCCATTGCTAGCACCATGGGAAAGCAAATTTTGACGGACTCGCTAGCACCTAAAATTCGTGATTTGACGGAAACATGTCGTCAAGCGATGGATTTATCCAAACAATTGAATGAAAGGTTAAATGTATTAATACCGAACGATTCAAATTCAGAGAAGTATCTGACATCTTTGGAGAAGCTGAAAACGTGGGAGATAATGAATTCGTTCTTAAAAGTAATAATATCAATTCTGGCTAATACTAAAATCGTAATGAGCGACGTGCCTAATTTGAATGAGCTGAGACCTAACCTAGCCAACTTGGCGAAGATTACCAAGGATGTCACTGTGATATTGGACTTGAGTTCATACAAGGCTGTATCAGTAAGCGCCAACTCTCCGGAGTAATATAAAAACTTGCATTGTGAGAAAACGCGAATTTTAGAATACGTAATGGGAGGATCATATACCCCATGGTACTGAAATGTATGCTTTATATATATAAATATACTTATATATTTATGCATGAAAAATGAGGAGTTCGGAAACAGAAGTTTTAAAAGTTACAGATTTATTGTATAAAAGATACACGCCACTGGTTGAATGTAAATGTTAAAATGAATTGGCATGGTCTAAAAATCCCTCGTAAATTTTGCTTAATTCATAATGGTAACCGTGGATACCCTGGGATTCCAAAAATATGGGTAGGCGAACTCTTGTTCGTTCCGCGATACCTTTTAACCTCACAATATCAGTCCCATTCAATCCTGCTATGTTCTTGCTGGCTGAAGACGTTTTAGGGACTTCTTTGCAATTATCATTATCATCAGTTAGAATTACAAATATCCTGTCAAGGATGAAGAAGAGTTTGAATAATTTGGATAAAGTGTCATTAATCTCTGAGTCTTCCATATTTTTGAATGTAAATTTTTCAACGTAATCGATGAGATCGTCGGCAATTTTTATTAAATAGGACCCTTGACCAAAATAACTAGAATATCCGCATGTATCTTTTGGGTTTCGGGAATCTGGGCAATGTCTCTTTTCTTCTGATTGAAGTAAATAGTCTGAGTTTGGAACATGGGCAATAGAATACCAAACGAAGTCAACTAAAGTTTTTAAATCCTGCAGCAGCGGAGTAAGACTGGCATAGCCGTTTTTGATATTCAGGCCCCTGGATTGAACAAATTTTCTTTGAATTTGTAAAAGCTGATCATCAACGTAAGAGATGAATTTGGATTGTTGAGACATTGACAATCTTCTCGGGTGTGACGTTCCATTGTGATCATTTGGCAATAATTCACTCAGCTTTGTGGCAGACGAAAAGGGAGAAGACACGTTTATTCTAGGCTGGAAATCGTCAACATCATCGACCATAGTTACGTCGTTGATTGTGTTGTTAGTTTCATTGTAAACATCATTGAATTCTGGTGTATGATATCTTCTTTTCTTATTACAATTACGCTGCCATATAACGTTGTCTATGTTAGAATTTACGACATCACCTGAGTCTGCACTAATTTCTACATCTGAGTTTGGATCCAAGTTTAAATCATCAATGTCTTTTTCATCTAGATCATTTAAGTTGTTCAAGTCCAGTTGCTCATTCGGTTGAGCATGTAATGGTGTGTTTGGCTCAGACATCAAAATACTGTGTTGAAATCTTTTATTTTTATAATATTTCTTTCCTTACCAGGGCTTGGAGTCTCTACAACAGTTAGCTTACTGTTTATTCTGCCACATTTCCACCCTTTTGTGGGGCTTCTATTTCAAGGACCTTCATTATGGAAACAGGGCGAGGTTGTTTGTTCTTCCTGCATGTTGCGCGCAGTGCGTAAGAAAGCGGGACGTAAGCAGTTTAGCCATTCTAAAAGGGGCATTATCAGAATAAGAAGGCCCTATGAGGTATGATTGTAAAGCAAGTGGTGTAAAATTGTGTGCTACCTACCGTATTAGTAGGAACAATTATGCAAGAGGGGTCCTGTGCAAATAAAAAATATATATCTAGAAAAAGAGTAGGTAGGTCCTTCACAATATTGACTGATAGCGATCTCCCTACTATTTTTCACTTATATGCAGTATATTTGTCTGCTTATCTTTCATTAAGTGGAATCATTTGTAGTTTATTCCTACTTTATGGGTATTTTCCAATCATAAAGCATACCGTGGTAATTTAGCCGGGGAAAAGAAGAATGATGGCGGCTAAATTTCGGCGGCTATTTCATTCATTCAAGTATAAAAGGGAGAGGTTTGACTAATTTTTTACTTGAGCTCCTTCTGGAGTGCTCTTGTACGTTTCAAATTTTATTAAGGACCAAATATACAACAGAAAGAAGAAGAGCGGAATGAGACCGTTGTATAGCTGCAACCTTGCAACCAAAGATGATATTGAGACGGCAGGTGGCGTAGCTCCTGCTCACCTGGAAGTTAACGTAGGCGGCTATAATACAGAGCAGACAATACCTATAGTAAAGCATCAGCTCGTGAAAGTTGGGAGAAATGATAAGGAATGTCAACTCGTTCTAACAAATCCCTCTATCTCCTCTGTTCATTGCGTGTTTTGGTGTGTCTTTTTTGATGAGGATAGTATTCCAATGTTCTACGTTAAAGATTGTTCTCTTAATGGAACGTATTTGAACGGTTTGCTTTTGAAAAGGGACAAAACGTATCTTTTAAAACATTGCGATGTTATTGAATTATCGCAGGGAAGTGAAGAAAATGACATTAAAAAAACACGACTAGTTTTTATGATTAATGATGATTTACAATCTTCTCTGGACCCAAAACTTTTAGATCAAATGGGTTTTCTGAGGGAAGTAGACCAATGGGAAATAACAAATAGAATAGTGGGTAATGGCACTTTCGGTCATGTTCTGATCACGCATAACTCAAAAGAACGTGATGAAGATGTCTGTTATCACCCTGAAAATTATGCTGTGAAGATCATTAAACTAAAACCAAATAAATTCGATAAAGAGGCTCGAATCCTTTTGAGACTGGATCACCCAAATATTATCAAAGTTTACCATACTTTCTGTGACAGGAACAATCACCTTTACATATTCCAGGATCTTATCCCTGGTGGTGATTTGTTTTCTTACCTAGCTAAAGGCGACTGTCTAACTTCCATGTCAGAAACTGAATCGCTATTGATCGTCTTTCAAATTTTGCAAGCTTTAAACTACCTTCATGATCAAGACATTGTTCACCGCGATTTGAAACTAGACAATATTTTGTTATGTACGCCAGAACCGTGCACTAGAATCGTCTTGGCAGACTTTGGTATAGCTAAAGATTTAAATTCCAACAAAGAAAGAATGCATACTGTCGTAGGCACTCCGGAATACTGCGCTCCAGAAGTTGGATTCAGAGCAAACAGAAAAGCATATCAAAGCTTCTCAAGAGCAGCTACGTTAGAGCAACGAGGTTATGACAGTAAATGTGATCTTTGGTCTTTGGGTGTCATTACACACATTATGTTAACAGGGATCTCGCCTTTTTATGGAGATGGTTCTGAGAGGAGTATTATTCAAAATGCAAAAATTGGGAAGCTGAATTTCAAACTGAAGCAGTGGGATATTGTTTCAGATAATGCCAAGAGTTTTGTCAAAGACCTTTTGCAAACTGACGTAGTTAAACGATTAAATAGTAAGCAAGGTCTCAAACATATTTGGATCGCAAAACACTTAAGTCAATTAGAGAGATTATATTACAAAAAGATATTGTGCAATAACGAAGGCCCTAAACTAGAAAGTATAAATTCAGACTGGAAAAGGAAGTTACCCAAAAGCGTTATCATTTCTCAGGCAATACCGAAAAAGAAGAAGGTTTTGGAGTAATCATGGGATTATCTCTTCCTTTTTCAAACTGCGCGTAGTTCAAAATAAAAAGGTATCTGTGTAAAAAAAAAAGTAAGTCAATTGTATGATTTTTAAGTAAAAGTTGCCCTTTTCTACTAGAAACGGCGAGAAAAAATGATAGTAGTGTGCCAAGAAGAATATGAAGTTACTTTTTAAAAGATGTTCGTCTAGTCATATTGGTAAGCTGATTAAGGACTCTTTAATCACTCCTGAAATACTACCACAGCTAGGGCGACAGCCATCATCGCATAAACGTTTACCAAATAACAAAAGAACTAACTCAATAACTGATAAATGGTTGAAGGATGCGCTAACAAGAAAAGATAAACTGAATGAAGATAAGCTCCAAAATGTAAATTTACGATTAAATGTGGTACTGACTACTCTACAGAAGCTTCGTACATCCGATAATCCTGCTTTGTATTTTGCGTTGTTGAATCGTATTGGCACAGGTCACATAAAATGGCTAAATAAAAGTGGCCGACAGATTGATGCATTCCCACCTGATCGGCTGCCTTTGGAATTTTATCATGAGCTATCTAATATGCTCTATAAACTATCGCTTCGGTCCGCAAATGACAAAATTGCACTAGCTAAATTTTCATTGCAATTATTGGATCGCTATTATTTTCTTAAAACCAAATCTTTAACTGTAGAAGGAAAATTTCGGGCAAACATAAAATTTTTGAGGAATTGTACTCTTTTAATTGTTAAATCCCAATCGAACTACTACTTAAGGGCAATACAGCGGTTGTTCGCGGAAAATTCGGAGGGTCAATTATTAGCCAATTTATCCCAGCTGGCATTTTATGTGGAGACCTCCCAATGGACAAGTATGTTGGATATTTTATCCTCATGTGTACCGGATTCTGGTTTAAGAGGTTCGAAGGAGCGTGAAAGAGCTATTCAATTGTTGGAGTTATTTAGTCCATGCCTAGTCAAAAGTCTAAAAGTAATGATAGCACAAAATATGGAGAATGAAGCTTGTCAGATTTTAAGGAGCTTGTCTGAATGGAACTTTCATTTTGATCAGCATGATTCCTCCAACTTGATACAATTATCCCAGAACCATTCTTGCCTCAAAGTTATTGAAACCATGAATGGATTATCATCAACTACCGCTGTCACTAGGCAATTCGGACTTGAAAAATTACCAACTGACGTGAGTTTGAAGCAGAGCATACATATTTTATCAAAAGATAATTTCGAACCTCTCAAGCAAGATTCATTTCTTCAATTTCTATCGTTTAAATTAAGTGATTTGCCTCTGAACTTAGAAGTATGGAAAAAGTACATTAAGGAGGTTGATGACCAAATGCAGGCTGAGTCCAACCTGCATTCCTTAAGAGCTTTTTTTATTGATATGCTACTGTGTCATTTATCTGTGCGCAAGGATTTCGATTTTATGCTTTCATTGGTCGAGCACATAGTATACGAAAAAAATTTATGGCAGCCATTATTACTCACAGATAATATAGTTGGAAACAAAGAAAATTCCACTTTTCATTGCCTCTTTCATGGCGCCTCTCAAGATATTTCTACCAAACTTACTCTACTGGCATTGTATAACCAGTTGAATGAAATCGGCTATCAATTTACCTCCCACGATTTTCTCTCGATGTTGAAAGTCTGCAAAAACTACTCTGATTCTGATTTTTTCTATTTTGCTTTCTATAATTTGTTGGTTACACAAAGTCACAAATTTTTTCTTTTCGATAAGTTTAGTGATAAGTTTTCGTGGAGGTTGCCAATACAAATCGGAGATGCAATTTCTGAATGGCTATCCAGCTTAGAAATTGATATACAAGAAAACACCGATAGAGTTTTGCAGATAACAGATGACGTCGGCGAATGGTATGTTGAGAATAAACCATTTAACTCAGAAAAAGGGACCATTCAACCAATAAACATAATGGAATTGCGCAAAATTTTTGGGGAGCGAAAAACTCTATTTCATATGGATTCAGAAATTTTCCAAAAATCTAAAGCAAAAAGAGATAAAGAAATGCGGAATGAAGCTTTATTTACAGATCGGAAGAGCGTCGTGTAGGGAAA